>OBXM01000013.1_pt1 | contig 242244 bp, 231 predicted proteins | sample 1538141 | NCBI WGS metagenome assembly OBXM01 (sample SAMEA2580153, study PRJEB22360) | human gut metagenome | biome: human gut; feature: human-associated habitat; material: faeces | place: Denmark | collected 2008/2010 | reverse complement strand
AAACCCATTTGAAAATGCCAATACAATACCCACGGGATATAAATCCGAATTTAGCTGTCAAACTGAATATTTTTATTTTAATTCTTTTAAGGCCATACTAAGTGGTCTTTTTTATATAGAAAGGAGCTTTATGTTTGAACAAATTTTAGCAATCTGTGGCGGAATCAGCATTATAGGCGGCGCCGGTGCAGTCATATATAAAATTATACATCCGGCATTTAAATTCAGTAACCGGGTTGAACTCTTAGAAGCACACTCGGAGAATGATTACCGCCGCTTAAAGAAATTGGAAGAAATGCAGCGTCAGCAGTCAAAATGTTTGGCTGCAATGCTGAACCACCAAATTACCGGAAACGGTATTGATAATATGAAAAAAATAAGAGACGAGCTTTTAGAAAGCATTATTGAAAAATAGAAAGGAGTACATAAGTATGAGTTTAGATTTTATATCACAATATTATATTTCTATTGTATTGGCTGCATGCCTGGCTGTTGGTTATGTGATTAAAAAATCTCTGGATTTTATACCAAACAAATATATTCCATTAATCCTTGCGGTTCTGGGAGCAGTTCTTGGATGTATTACAGAAGAAACAGTATCAATGGAGTCCATTGTATATGGTGTAATTACTGGTTTGGCAAGTACTGGTCTGCACCAAACTTTTACGAGAATGATGGAAGGTGTGGATACCGGGGCATCAGAAGAGAATAAAAAGGAAGATGGAGGCGGTCAGAATGGGAAGCTATAATATAAGCGCAGGTCATAACCCACCAGGGAAAGTAGCATGCGGGGCATGTGGGTTGTTAGATGAATCCAGAGAAAATCGGTTAATTACAAAAGAAGTCATCAGACTTTTAAAATCCTATGGACAAAAAGTTTATGACTGCACATGTAATAATGGCAAAAGTCAATCGGATGTTTTAAAAAAGATTGTTGAAAAATGTAATAAAAGAAGCGTAATTCTTGATATTTCCATACATTTGAATTCAGGAAGAAATGATCCTAAGGGAGATCAGAAGGCAGCTGGATGTGAAATATATTGTTCGGCAGATATCGGTATAAAGAAAAAAGTGTCAAAACAAATCCGAAAAAATATGGTTAAACTTGGATTTCCGGATCGGGGGACGAAAACAACGAACAATCTTTATTATCTAAATCATACGGTTAATAAAGCAATTTTAGTAGAAGTATGTTTTGTTGATGACAAAGATGATTACGAGATTTATAAAAAGATTGGATATAAAAAAATTGCAGAGGCTATTGCGAAAGGGATTCTTATGGAAGATATTGATAATAAAACATCAAAAAAAGCAAGTAATGAATCTAAAATTAAAATAGGAAAAGTAATTACTAAGAAGGACCCCTTAAGGCTGAGAAACAAAGCATCTTTAATTGGAAAAATTATTTATAGGATGCCGAAAGGGGCTAAGGTAGAAGTTTTAAGTGAAAAAAATAAATGGTATAAGGTCACTTATAATGGACGTACAGGTTACTGCAGTTCAAAATATATAAAAATATTACAATGATCCAGTAAGGGAATTGTTTTGTGGGTAAAATTCTGTGTTATAATTTAGTTACAACAATACGATGATTCGGAGGGAGAGAGATGATTTGTCAGAATTGTGGTAAAGAGAACAGGGAGGATGCTCTGTACTGTGAATGGTGCGGCGTAAAGCTGGAGGTTCTAAATGAAAAGGATCAGCAGTTTCGTTTGTTTCTGAGCAGGAAAGAGCAGAATTCCGGTATCTTTTGGAGTGTTGTAACACTTTTCTATGCATGGTTAGCATTAAGTTATTGGTTTGTCTGGTTTGGAGCCATTTATAATGTAGTCGTTATTATTTTAAGGTTTGTGCAGGCGGAAAAAGTGAAAAATCCATCTGTAGATCTGGTGCAGTCTTATCAGAATAAGAAGAAGCTTCTCATCGTAACGCTCATTGTAAACGTGTTAATCGGATGGTTTCCGGTGGCTCTCGCAGGGTATTGGAACGATAAGACCAAGATAAACTATGTGATGAAAAATCCTGAGTTTGTAAAACAGTGACAGGAAAACAAAAAGAACAGGAAACAAAATCAAATTTTTGCTTCCTGTTCTTTTTTATTTGAATTGGTTTTCAACATAATTCCGCATTTCCTGCCGGGTCTTCATCTGTTTGGCACCGTCGATGACCTGACGCTGTTGGTCAGAAGTCAGCGATGAAAATGCAGACAGGGCATTTTCGTGCTGTGCCAGTTCCATGGTAAATCCGATTGGAATATCTTCATTTCTCATAGTCATCACCTCAGAAATAGTATGACCGGAATCAGACAAAAAATACGGAATTAACATTCTATGCATTGCAGTCAGTCGTAATCGTCATAATCATCGTCGTCGTCCCATTCCACATAAACGTGGACGTAGGCTTTTACCTTCGGATTATCTTTGCAAGTCAGCGTGATGGTTGCTCTGCCAGGTTTTTTGCCATAGATATAACCTTTGGAATTGACAGTCGCAACTTTTTTGTTGCTGGAAGAAAACGTTACCTTCTTGTTTGTGGCAGTCCGGGGATAAACCTTGTATTCGATGTCTTCCCAATCATGAACATCTACATCGGTGTAGCGGTCTTCCACCCAGATTCTGGTTGGCTTTGTATACTTCTTTTTTGCTTTTTTCTTTACCGTGATCGTACAAGTCTTTTTCTTCTTTGTACCACGGATACGGCAGGTGATTTTAACTTTTCCAGTTTTCACTGCTTTTACAGTGATGTCATCATCTCTGCGGTCTCTGCTTACAATCTTCACAATTTTTTTGTTGCTGGTAGACCAGATCAGCTGGTCATCGTCGTAGTCAGAAGGACGCGCATAGGCTTCCAGTTCAAATTTTTGTCCAACCCGAAGGGTTTTCTTTGAATAGTTCAGCCTTCTTATAGAAGTCGGTTTTGGATCGTCCTCATCGGCATGGATGCTGAGCGGTGACATAATGACCGTCAGACTTAACAATGCTGCCAGTACAGCAGGCAGTAATTTTTTTATTTTCATATTCTCCTCCCATGAATCTTTAATCGTCATATTCTACAATAACATATACATAAGCTTTTACTTTCGGATTTGCTTTACATGTCAGTGTGATCTTTGTTCTGCCCGGGCGGATTCCTCTTACATCACCCCGGGAGTTTACTGTTGCTATTTTTGTGTTGCTGGAACGGAAGGTTACTTTTTTGTTCGTAGCTTTTTTTGGATATACCTTATAATCAATATCCTCAGTATCATTCACGTCTACATCCATCCGTTTATCATCCAGTTTGATCTTTGTCGGTTTTATGTATTTCTTTTTCACTTTTTTCTTTACGGTTACTGTACAGGTTTTCTTTTTCTTTGTTCCGCGGATGCGGCAGGTGATCTTTACTTTTCCGGTTTTCATGGCTTTTAATGTAATATCATCGTCTCTGCGGTCTTTGCTGACAATTTTTACGATTTTTTTGTTGCCGGTAGACCAGATGAGCTGATCGTCATCATAATCATATGGTCTGGCATAAGCCTTCAATTCAAATTTCTGCCCGACTCTGACAGTCCTCTTTTTATAGTTGAGTTTTCGGATAGAAGTGGGTTTCGGGTCATCGCTGTCTGCATGGATTACTGCAGGGGACAGGGAAAGGGAAAGTCCCATCATGAATCCCATAAACATTAACAAAATTTTTTTGATTTTCATGGCTTTTTACCTCCTTCGTCATTAAATACGTTTGCAGTGATAAATATCTTCCGGCCTGCCTCGTATGCTGACAGGAAGCAGGCCTGAGATATTTAAAATTAAATTCAGCTGTTAATCATCAATACCGAACTTGTTTTCTAAAGAATCTTCTGCAAAATCAAGTTTGTCTTCGAGAGCGTCAATCTTGCGCTCGATGTCTTTATATTTTTCGGCAGAGAGTTTTCCGGTATCATATTGATGCTCGTAATCGTCATCCAGAGTATCAAGTTCATGGTCGATCGCATCCAGTTCTTTCTTTAAGCTATAAAATTTATCCTGATTCTTGGAAGCGTTGGAAGCGGGTTTTGCCGCCTGGATTTTCTTTGTAATCTTTGAGATTTTTGTCTCATATTTGCTGAAATCAGGTGTGTCGGAAGTGGTTGTCTGAGTCGCTGTTGACTTTTCAGTGGCTTTTTCAGTTCCCTTCGCTGTTGTGGCGATATCCTGTGTGGTAGTTGATTCGGCCTGATCCTTCGGGGTACTCTGGCATCCTGCAAATAAGAATACAAATGTAAGGCAGGCTAATATGGCTGTTATTTTAATTTTCATAATAAAATCTCCTTTCTTATATTTTTGATAACTTTATTATAGTTCCCGATTATTAAAATTAAATTAAAACATTTTCATAAAATTACATTTATATTATAATAGTTCCATATGGAGGTATGACATGCGCCTGTTAATTGTGGAAGACGAAGGGGATTTAAGAAGCATCTTAAAAAAGAAACTGAAGAAAGAGCATTATACCGTAGATGACTGCGGAAACGGCCTGGATGCACTGGATTATATCTCCATGGCAGATTATGACGGCATAATTCTGGATATTATGCTTCCTGGACTTGACGGACTGGAACTGCTGAGAAAGATCCGGAGAGAGGGCAGCGACACGCCGGTATTGTTTCTGACTGCAAGAGACGGCATTGAAGACCGCGTGAAGGGTCTGGACCTTGGAGCCGACGACTACCTTGTAAAACCTTTTTCGTTTGAAGAACTTATGGCCAGAGTGAGGGTCATGATGCGGAGGAAACCGGCCCTGGTTTCTAACCGGCTGACGATTGATGACCTGGTCCTGGACTGTGAATCAAAGGAAGTTACCCGTGCAGATAAAAAGATATCTCTTTCCAGCAAAGAATTTATGGTCCTTGAATATATGCTGAGAAATCAGAATATTGTGCTGTCCAGGGATCAGATTGAACAGCATGCATGGAACTATAATTTTGAGGGCGGATCTAATGTGGTGGATGTCTACATCCGTTATCTGAGGAAGAAGATTGATGAAGGATTTGGCTGTAAGCTGATCCACACGGTGAGAGGCGTTGGATACGTTCTGAGGAAAGAAGTATGAGACGATTTTCGATTAAAAAAAGAGTTACCCTTTGGTATACAGGGATGATCGCTGTCGTGCTGGCAGCAGTATTTGCAGGGGTTTTCATATTTATCAATCAGCTGGAACTGTCCAAGACAGAGGAAGATCTTCAGGGAATGGTAGCCGACTTTGCTCACGATATAGAGTTCCAGAACGGAACCTATTATCTGGACCCGGAGGTAGACTATTATGACGACGGCGTCATGTTTTGTATCTATGATCAGGAAGGAAGGCTGCTGCACGGCAGTATGCCCGTGGAGTTTCCGAAAGAAACAAAGCTTCAGTCTCATGAAGTCCGAAACATAGAGCAGGGAAGCAAGCAGTGGATGATCTATGACGCCGCTTATCAGTACGGTACAGGAAAGGCCATCTGGATCAGAGGAATCGTTTCTATACATGGCATGGAACAGATTATGCATATGGTTCTGCTGGCCTTTTTAGCTGTATATCCGCTCCTGATTCTGGCCATTGGGCTGATCGGATACATGATGACGAAAAAAGCTCTAAAGCCGGTAGATGATATATGTACTACCGCAGGGGACATCAGCAGCGGTGCGGATTTGTCAAAACGTCTCCCGGAGCCAAAATCGGAAGATGAAATGCGTCAGCTGACATGTACGTTCAATGAAATGTTTGACCGTCTGGAAGCATCATTTGAGGATGAAAAACAGTTTACTTCCGATGTCTCCCACGAACTAAGGACTCCGGTTTCTGTGATCATAGCACAGTGTGAATATGCCCTGGAGGAAGATACACTCAGTAATGAACAGAAACATGAGATTCAGATTGTTCTCCGGCAGGCTAAGAAAATGTCGGATCTTATCTCACAGCTTTTGATGATTGCCCGGAGCGAGAGAGGAAAAGAGAATTTCCAGTTTGAGCCTGTGGATATGAGTATGCTGGCAGAAATGACATTGGAGGAACTGTCACAGAGAGCCGATGAAAAAAGGATTCATCTGCTGAGTGAGATCGAGCCCGGCCTCACAGCCAGAGGAGACCAGATGCTTCTGACCAGGATGCTGATTAATCTGGTGGAGAATTCCATTGACTATGGAAAGAGAAATGGAATAGTGAAAGTATCGCTGTTCAAAAAAGACGGGAAAATCCGGGGAATAGTGAAGGATGACGGACAGGGCATCGGAGCGGAACATTTAGACAAGATATGGAACCGTTTTTACCGCGCTGACAGGAGCAGGAACAGCCAAAATCAAGTCAGGGGTACCGGTCTGGGCCTGTCTATGGTAAGATGGATTGTCAGGATACATGAAGGACAGATTTGGGTAAAAAGTAAGGAAGGAGAAGGTTCAGAATTTATCTTTGAATTAAAGGAAAAGTAATTATGGAAAAGAGAGAAAAGTTTTCGTCGAGGATTGGATTTATCTTAATATCGGCAGGATGCGCCATAGGGATCGGAAATGTATGGAGGTTTCCGTTTGTAACCGGACAGTACGGAGGAGCTGCCTTCGTATTGGTATATTTGTTTTTCTTATTTGCGCTGGGACTGCCGATCATGGTCATGGAGTTTTCAGTGGGGCGTGCCAGCCAGAAAAGTATCGCAACTTCGTTTCAGACATTGGAGCCCGAGGGAACAAAGTGGCATTGGTACAGCTATTTCGGAATGGCAGGAAACTATCTGCTGATGATGTTTTATACGACTGTGGCAGGATGGATGATCAGTTATTTCTTCAAGATGCTGAAAGGCGATTTTGTGGGTAAAAATCCGAAACAGGTTGAGGCTGTGTTCGGAGAACTTTTATCAAAGCCGGAAGTGCTGATTTTCTGGATGCTGGTTGTCATTATTGTTGGATTTTTAATCTGTTCTCTGGGGCTTCAGAATGGTGTGGAAAAGATTACTACAGTCATGATGTCTTGTTTATTTGTGGTTATTCTTGTGCTGGTCATAAGAGCAGTCACACTTCCGGGGGCCTCAAAAGGGCTTGCATTCTATCTTGTGCCGGATTTCCAGGCCATGAAGGAGCAGGGAATCATGAAAGTAGTCTCTGCGGCTATGGGACAGGCGTTCTTCACACTGAGTCTTGGGATTGGAGCCATCGCAATCTTCGGAAGCTATATTGACCGGTCTTACCGTCTGACAGGAGAAGCTGTCAGCGTTGCGGTATTAGATACACTTGTAGCTCTTATGTCAGGACTGATTATCTTTCCGGCCTGCTTTGCTTTCGGAGTGCGGCCGGACAGCGGACCGAACCTGGTATTTATCACACTGCCGAATGTATTTAACGAGATGCCGGGTGCCAGGATATGGGGAGCCCTGTTCTTCCTGTTTATGTCCTTTGCGGCGCTGTCGACCATTATCGCAGTATTCCAGAACATTATTTCTTTCGCACAGGATCTGTGGGGATGGACGATTAAGAAAGCCAGTATTTTTAACGGGATACTGATCACCATACTGTCGCTTCCGTGTGCACTCGGATTCAATGTGTGGAGCCATATCATGCCTTTTGGGGCGAAAAGTACGATCCAGGATCTGGAGGATTTTATTGTGAGCAACAATATTCTTCCGCTGGGGTCTTTAGTGTATCTGCTGTTCTGTGTGACGAAATACGGCTGGGGATGGAAAAACTTCAGCGAAGAGGCCAATGCGGGAAAAGGAATCAAATATCCGGAATGGACGAGGAAATATGTTACGTTTATTCTTCCGCTGATCGTTATTTTTATATTTATACAGGGTTATATTGACAAATTTAAATAAAAAGGCAGGATGGCAAAAGGGTCTTGGAATTATCCAGGGCCCTTTCCCTTTACTTAAGTTATAAACTGATCACGCTGCCTGTTTTCATATAGCGCACTTTTTCTTTCATTGTTTTTTTCAATACCCGGAAAGCGGGAATACCCGTACAGTGGCCGGTATAGACACAGGAGATATTCCGTTTAAGCAGCTGTCTTCCAAGCTCCTGGATGTCTTCCGGCCTGCCGCTCATACTGCCCGGACCCCGGAGCCCCATGGTATGAAAACCGCCGAATACATAAGAGACCTTCTTATCTGCTGTCTTCAGGGCGTAATTTACTTCGTCAATGATAGAAACAACACCTGCATGGCAGCAGCTGTTGAACAGAACCAGATCATTTTCACGCTCAAATACGAGACTCTGCTCGTGGCTGAAATTATCAGGACTGAAACCGTTTTTTGACTTAATATACATGTGCCCGCGGCGGCCTCTCTCCGAAAGTCTGGGAATGCTGTGTGAGACCGTCCAGACGCCTGGCTCTGTTTCCACTGTGCCGGACATAAACCTGAGACGGTTTCGATAGTTCTTAAGAACACCCTTCGGTACACCGATGTATTGTCTGTACAGCAGGAATTTAGAATAACAATTTTCTCTGACAGCCTTTTGAAGATAAAGCACCGCTTTTGAATTCTCGGAGAAGAATTCCCGGTACCCGCCGGAGTGATCGTAATGAGCGTGGGAGAGAAACGCCGCATCCACATCGGAAAGACAGATGCCCAGCCGGTGCGCATTTTCTGCAAATTGTCCGGAGGCACCGGTATCCAGAAGATAGTTTTTCCCTTTATACTCAATATGTATTGCCAGCCCGTGTTCTCTGCACAGAGAGTCCGGAGCCTGATTTTCAATGAGAGTCGTGACTTTCATGTGATCTTCCTCCTGAAATGGTGGTTAATTGTCTGATTTTTCTTTTGGTATCGCTACATTTAAGACGATAGCAACCAGAGCCGCGGGAACGATCCCGGAGCCGCCGAAGATCAGCTGAACCGCCTGAGGGAGATTTGCCAGAGCCTGGGAGTTGGCGCCGAGCCCATAGCCGAGTCCTAATGCCACAGATACGATGGTTACAATCCGGTTGCTTACTCCATCCTTGGTGATCAGCTGGATTCCGCTGACTACGATGGAAGCGAACATCATAACCGCAGCTCCGCCGAGCACGGACTGGGGCATGATGGAGACCAATGCCGCCAGTTTGGGAAACAGTCCGCAGATTACAAGGAAGCCTGCGCCCATGGAAATAGAATATAAGTTGACAACCTTTGTCATTCCCACAAGACCTACGTTCTGACTAAAGGATGTATTTGGGAGCACTCCGAAAACAGAAGCGAAGGAAGATCCCAGACCGTCACAGATCACGCCGCCGGAGAGTTCTTTATCGGTGGCTTCTCTGGACAATCCTCCCTCTGTGATGCCGGAAATATCGCCTATCGTCTCAACAGAAGTCACGATAAACATAATGGCGATCGGTATGATAGCCTTCAGGTCAAATACGATCTTGACGGGCATGAGCTTAGGAAGAGAGAACCAGCCGGCATCGGCCACTTTATCCCAATTTAAAACCCAGGAAGCTGTCTGCACGGCACCCTCTGCATTTGTATAGGTAGTGGGCAGAAACAGGCCCATGACAGCGCAGAGAATGTAGCCCACGATAACACCGATCAGAATAGAGGAACTGCTGGTTACACCTTTTGTGAAATGCTTTAAGACAACGATCACAATCAGTACCACAGCTCCCACAAAAAGGTTCGGGAGGGAACCGAAATCCCCAGCTCCGGAGCCGCCTCCGAAAGAATTGATCCCCACAGAGATCAGGGACAGACCGATGGCCATGACCACTGTACCGGTGACCACAGACGGAAAAAACTTTCGCAGGGGCTTTAAGAAAAATCCCAGAACCCCTTCAAACAGGCCGCCGATGATGCTCGCTCCCAGAATGGCTCCGTATGCTGCCACTCCGCCGCCCATAGAGGCTGCCACCCCGGAACACACTCCGATAAACCCGGAGCTGGTACCCATGACGACCGGAAGGCGGGCACCCACTGGTCCAATGGTGAACAGCTGTACAAAGGTTACGAGGCCGGCTACCAGCATGGCATTTTGTAAGATAGATACCTGAAGAGGGCTGCCTGCACCGATGCCGCAGGCGCCGGCGATCAGGATGATCGGAGTCAGATTTCCTGCAAACATTGCCAGGACATGCTGCAGTCCTAAAAGGACAGCCTGGGGAAAGGGAATTCTTCCTTCCAGATCATGAGCGGACGAAAATGATTGGTTTTTCATATAAATCTCCTTTTTAATATTAGATAATGAAGAAAACCGGAGGACAATTTTCTCTTCCCTGAGGGAATCTTCTCCGGTTTGCCTATTTAAAGTAGCACAGCAGACGAAGAATGTCAAAAAAAGACGCATCACAGAAGAATCCATAAAAAATAAACGGGGGAAATATAAGATAAACGGTAATAAAAAAGGAAAAATAAGGGTCAGTAAAAGTTTTCATGACAATAAAACAGCCACTTATTACATTGACGCACAAAAATCTGAAATATGATGTATAATAAATCTAAATTCAAGGTTCCCTCCCTTGAATTAGAGATAACCCTCTCTCACACATTAAGTGTATTTTGGTATAATGAAAGGCCTTCCATCGCCAGGTGGAAGGCCTTTCATTTTTGCATCCGTCAAAATTTTTCTTAGTCAAGAGCTTTTGCCACTTCATACAGCTTCATCCCATTGGATGCTTTGATCAGTACTACATCATGTTCTGATAGATAATTCTTTAAATAAGATATCAGATCATGATTGGAAGCGAACCATTTCGTTTTTAGTGAGGGATTCTTTTTTTGTGCAGCTTTTGCATATTCTTTGGAAAGGGTTCCCGTGATGTATAGATCCGTAATATCTGCCGTGCCCAGGAATTCGCCGACTTCCCTGTGGTAATCCGGAGAATCTGGTCCCAGTTCCAGCATATCGGACAGAACCGCGACTTTTCTTCCACTGTCCTGATAATCTGATAAAATTTTAAGACCTGCTTTCATAGAATCGGGACTGGCATTGTAGGCGTCATCAATGACCGTGTATCCATGCATTTTGAGAATGTTCTGGCGCTGTCCGGAAAATGTGGCAAGCTGCCGTTTGATCGTTTCCATCGGAACATCATAGGCAAGGCCCAGGGCGATTGCGGCAAGGGCGTTGGAGACATTGTGATCCCCAAGAACATTTAAAATGATTGGTTCCCTCATATCTTCATGGACGAAAGTAAAATGGGTCTGACCATTGATCTCTTCTACTTCCTCAGCACGATAGGAGCAGTCTTCTGAAAATCCAAAAAATTTATATGAATGTGTCACATAACCGATATGTTTTCGGATCATATCATTGTCACCGTTTAAGTACAGTACGCCGTTTTTGGCCAGACCGTTCTGGATATCCAGTTTTTCACGGCAGATATTGTCCCGGCTTCCCATCTGTTCAATATGGGAGACACCTACATTTGTGACTACCGCAGCATTTGGGCGAATGATCTCTCCGAGAATCGTAATCTGTCCCGGTTCACTCATACCCATCTCTAGCACTCCGATCTCATCCTTTGATGTGAGGCGGTCCAGGGTCAAGGGCACACCGACCTGGCTGTTCTGGTTTCCAATGGTCTCAAACACACGGTATTTGCCCTTCAGCACATGGGCGATCATCTCGCGGGTCGTGGTTTTTCCAACACTTCCTGTAATGCCAATGATCGGAAGGGACATTTTATTTCTATAATAAGATGCGATCTGCTGCATAGCCTTTAAAGTATCCGCTACCCTGATAAATGGATGCGGACCTTCTGCGTGGTCATGTTCCTGAGTCAGAGCAGCTCCGCCGTCTTTCAGGGCGCTGTCGATAAATTTATGTGCGTTTACCCGTTCACCGATGATGGGTACAAACAAGGTATCCGGCCCCACTGTTCTGGAGTCTGTGCTTATGCGTTTGATCGGCATAGAAGAATCGCCGCACAGAAGGGTGCCGCCGGTTGCAGCTAAAATATCCTGAATGGTCATATGTTCCATAATCTTACTCCTTTATCTTCTTATCTTTTCCTTAGCATTATAGCACAGGAAATGGTTTTGTGGTAAAATCTATATATCTGTATAGAATTGTTGTTCGATCAACCGAAGGAGGACACGTTATGAGAAAGAAAAAACTGATATTTGCCGGACTACTGGCTGTGGTCGCAGCAGCGGGATTAGCCGGATGCAGTAATGATAATACAAAGCAGACAACAGAAAAGACCACAAAAGCTTCCACTGAGGCAGAAAAGACCACGGCAAAGAAAAAGACAACAGGGAAAAAAGCCGCAGCCACAACGGCAGAATCAAAGAAGCCGGTTGTAAAAGAGTGTACCATCTATGCGCCGGATGACAATGTGGAGACATTGATTCAGGGAAAGGTAAAGATCCAGGATGTGACGGCGCAGAAGCTGCTGAAAGAGATGATCAAGATGGGAACCCTGGAAGAGGGGACGAAGATCAACTCTTTCCAGATCAAGAAGCAGACAGCCTACGTCGACTTTAATAATACGTTTGAAAAGACCCTGCGCAGGATGGGCAGCTCCGGTGAAGTGCTGACAGTTCAGGCAGTGACAAAGACCATCTGTGAGAATCTTGGCACAAAGTCAATGAAGTTTACGGTGGAGGGGAAAGTATTAGAGACCGGACATAATATTTACGATGAGCCTCAGAGACCGGGTGAAGAATAAGTACAGGAGAGAAAGTCCATGAGTTTTACACACTTACATGTTCATACAGAATACAGTCTGCTGGATGGATCCAGTAAGATCAAGGAGCTTGTGCATCAGACCAAAGAACTGGGGATGGACAGCATTGCCATCACAGATCACGGCGCCATGTATGGAGTCATTGATTTCTATAAGGCAGCCAAAGCTGAAGGCATCAAGCCAATCATTGGATGTGAGATCTATGTGACGGCTGGATCCAGATTTGAAAAGGACGGCAGACAGGGCAGCAACAATTATTTCCATCTGGTCCTTTTGGCTGAAAATGACCAGGGGTATCACAACCTGATGAAGATTGTATCCAGAGGATTTACAGAAGGGTTTTACTATAAGCCGAGAGTAGATTATGAAGTGCTGGAGACTTACAGTGAAGGCATCATTGCGCTGAGTGCCTGTCTGGGAGGAGAGATCCCTACTTATATCAGAGAAGGAGACTATGAGAAGGCAAAAGAAGCTGCCCTGAGGCTGGAGAAGATCTTCGGCAAGGGCAATTTCTTTCTGGAGCTCCAGGATCATGGGATCAGTGAGCAGACAACAGTCAACTCGGCCCTGCTGAAGATGTCCAAGGAGACAGGGATCGAGCTGGTGGCCACCAATGATCTCCACTATACCTTTGCGGAGGACGTGGAGCCCCATGATATCCTGCTGTGCATCCAGACCGGAAAAAAAGTGGCGGATGAGGACAGGATGCGGTATGAAGGCGGACAATATTATCTCAAATCACCTGAGGAGATGGAACGGCTTTTTCCGTATGCCAGAGAAGCCATAGACAATACAGAAAAGATAGCAAAGCGGTGCAATGTGGAGATTATCTTCGGAGAGCAGAAGGTGCCGAAGTTTGACGTGCCTGAGGGTTATACATCTACTTCTTATTTAAAAAAGCTTTGTGATGAGGGCATCAGCCGCCGTTACAAAGAGGTGTCCGGGGAACTCAGAGAGCGCCTGGAATTTGAGCTGGACACGATTGAAAATATGGGATATGTGGACTATTTCCTGATCGTATGGGATTTTATCCGCTATGCCAAAGACCATGGTATCGCTGTGGGACCCGGGCGGGGATCTGCGGCGGGAAGCATTGTATCCTACTGTCTGGAGATCACAGATATTGAACCCACCAAATACCAGCTTCTGTTTGAGCGTTTCCTGAATCCGGAGCGTGTATCCATGCCGGATATTGATATTGATTTCTGTTATGAGCGCAGGCAGGAGGTCATTGACTATGTGGTGGAGAAGTATGGAAAAGATAAGGTGGTTCAGATCATAACGTTTGGAACTATGGCGGCCAGGGCGGTCATCCGGGACGTGGGAAGAGTTCTGGATATTCCTTACGCCAAGGTGGACAGCATTGCAAAAATGGTGCCCAATGAGCTGAATATCACCATAGAGGGGGCGTTGAAAAAAAGTCCTGATCTGAAAAAGGCATATGCGGAAGATGAAGAAACAAAATATCTTATCGACATGTCGAAGCGTCTGGAAGGACTGCCGAGGCACGCATCCATGCATGCCGCAGGCGTCGTGATCGGCAAGGATTCCATCGATGAGTTTGTGCCTTTGGCAAAAGGTACAGACGATGCCATAACGACGCAGTTTACCATGACCACCATCGAAGAATTGGGACTGCTCAAAATGGATTTCCTGGGACTTCGGACATTGACTGTCATCCAGGATGCGGTGCACCTGATTGAGAAGAAAGAGGGCAGGCCGTTTAACATTAATGATATCGATACGGAAGACGCAAAAGTCTATGAGATGATCGGCCAGGGTAAAACAGAGGGTGTGTTCCAGCTGGAAAGCGGCGGCATGAAATCTTTCATGAAGGAACTGAAGCCGGAAAGCCTGGAGGAGATCATCGCGGGTATCTCTCTTTACCGGCCGGGACCGATGGACTTTATCCCGAGATACGTAAAGGGAAAAGTGGATAAAGAGAGCATCCGCTATGACTGCCCGCAGCTGGAGAAGATCTTAAAGCCCACATATGGATGTATCGTATATCAGGAACAGGTAATGCAGATCGTAATGGAGCTGGCAGGATATACTCTCGGCCGCAGTGACCTTGTGCGCAGAGCCATGTCCAAAAAAAAGGGCGACGTTATGGTGAAGGAGCGGAAGAACTTTGTATACGGCAATGAAGAGGAAGGAATTCCCGGCTGCATCAAAAATGGCATCGATGAAAAACTGGCGAACCATATCTGGGATGAGATGCTGGATTTTGCAAAGTATGCCTTTAATAAATCCCATGCGGCAGCCTATGCGGTGGTCTCTTATCAGACAGCTTATCTGAAATGCTACTATCAAAAAGAATTCATGGCTGCATTGCTGACCTCCGTTTTGGGAAACACTAATAAGGTATCAGAATATATCTATGCCTGCCGGAAGATGGGGATCAGGATACTGCCGCCGGATATCAATAAGGGTGAAGGAGCGTTTTCCGTGGATGACGGATGTATCCGCTACGGGCTCAGTGCCATCAAGAGTCTTGGAAAGCCGGTCATAGAAGAGATTCTAAAAGAGAGAACCGAACATGGGCCTTTCAGGAGCCTGAAAGATCTGGTGGAACGGCTGTCCAGCAAGGAAATGAACAAACGGACCGTGGAGAGCCTGATCAAATCCGGGGCACTGGACGGACTTGGGCGGACAAGGAAACAGCAGATGTTCGTCTACGCAAGTATCCTGGAGAGTGTCCAGAAGGAACGCAAACAGGAGATCTCCGGACAGATGAGCCTTTTAGACTTTATGTCGGAGGACCAGCAGGAGAGCTTTGAGATAAAGTACCCGGACGTTGGGGAATATGACAAAGAACAGAGACTGGCAATCGAAAAAGAGGTGCTGGGCATCTATGTAAGCGGACATCCGCTGGAAGACGATGTTGAGATCCTGGAGAGACTCACAACAGCCAGTACATCCGATTTTGTTGCGGAAGAAGAGACGGGGCAGCCGGTATTAAAGGATAAGCAGACCTGTATCATCGGAGGCATTATCAGTGACATGAATATAAAACTCACCAGAAACAACCAGAATATGGCGTTTCTGACGGTGGAAGATCTGATGGGAACAGTGGAAGTCATCGTATTTCCGAGAGAATTTAACAACTACCAGCATCTTCTCAAAGAGGATGCCAAGATCTTTGTAAAAGGAAACACCTCTATCTCAGAGGAAGAGAGTAAGATGATCTGCAGCCAGATCAGCACGTTTGACGACCTGTCCCAGGAGATTTGGGTACAGTTTGATGACAAGGACTGTTTTTTTGCAGAGCAGGAACGGTTTTATGAGATGCTGAAGCCTTACAGGGGCAGCAATCCGGTGATCGTCTATTGCAGGAAGGAGAGAGCCGTGAACAGACTGGACCGGGCTTTCGCGGTGAACAGTGAGAATGAACTCATATATGTACTTGGAGAACGATATGGAAAAGAAAATATCAGGATCAAGAAAACAGGGTTAAAATAATTATATTGAAAATCTTTAACAAATGCATTAAAATGAGTCTAACAAAATATAATTTTATGCTATTATTTGGAGGATTTTAACATGGGAACACCGAAAGTAAGAACAATTGGAGTACTGACCAGCGGAGGGGATGCACCCGCAATGAACGCTGCCACAAGAGCAGTCGTTAGAGTCGGTTTAGAGCGCGGTTTAAATGTAAAGGGTATCAGAAAAGGATATAATGGTTTATTGAATGAAGATATCATCGATCTGACTTCAAGACACACTGCAGATAGTATTTCACGGGGAGGAACCATCTTATTTACTGCCCGCTGTGATGAGTTTAAGACACCGGAAGGACAGAAGAGAGGCGCAGAGGTGTGCCGCGAACAGGGAATCGACGGACTTGTTGTCATCGGTGGAGACGGTTCTTTCCAGGGAGCGCAGAGACTTGCGGAACTTGGGATCAACACCATCGGAATTCCCGGCACCATCGACCTTGACATCGCATGTACCGAGTATACCATCGGATTTGATACAGCAGTCAACACGGCGATGGAAGCCATTGATAAGATCAGGGACACATCCACATCCCACGAGCGCTGCAGTATCGTTGAGGTAATGGGACGCGGCGCCGGATATATCGCACTGTGGTGCGGAATGGCAACCGGAGCGGAAGATATCCTGATCCCGGAAAGCTTTGACGGCAACATGCCGAAGCTGGAACAGCAGATCATCGAACATCTGCTCAGGAACAGAGCGTTAGGAAAGACTCATCATATGATCATTAATGCGGAAGGTGTTGGACATTCCTACGGCATGGCCAAGAGGATCGAGGCAGCTACAGGAATTGAGACAAGAGCTACGATCTTAGGTCACATGCAGCGAGGCGGAAGCCCTACAGCAAAAGACAGGGTGTATGCTTCTATGATGGGAGCCTATGCAGTGGATCTTTTATGTGCAGGAAAGAGCAACCGTATCGTCGGATATCAGAACGGAAAGTTCATGGACATCGATATGGACGAGGGTCTGGCAATGGAAAAGCATGTGGATGACTATCAATTACAGATTGCCCATTTACTTGGAAAATAAAAAGATTTTATGGAAAAAGCGATCTTTTAAAGATGGCTTTTTCTGTATATAAGGAGAAATGAAAGGGAATGAAGAAGATTAAGCCGGTCCATATTATATTATTTGGATTCTTATTTGTCATACTGATTGGGTCTGTGCTGCTGACATTGCCGATCGCGTCAAGGAACGGCCACGCCACGCCTTATATTGACGCATTGTTTACATCCACAACATCTGTGTGTGTCACCGGGCTGGTGGTGGAGACAACGATGACTTACTGGAGTACTTTCGGACAGTTAGTGATCCTGGTGCTGATACAGCTGGGAGGTCTGGGTGTTATCACATTCACCACAGGAATGTTCTTGTTTCTGAAGAAAAAGCTGACAATGAAAAACAGAATCCTGATCCAGGAGTCCTTCAGCTTGAATACAATGTCCGGTCTCATAGAACTGGTCCGCAAGATTTTAAAGGGGACTTTTATTATAGAAGGGATCGGAGCGGCATTATTTGCAACACAGTTTATTCCGGAATTCGGTGTAAAATACGGCATATGGGCATCTGTTTTTAACTCTATTTCCGCTTTTTGCAACGCAGGGATCGATATCGTGCAGATGGATAGTCTCAGAAGCTACATTACAAACCCAGTAGTGAATTTTACTGTCATGGGGCTGATCATTTTAGGAGGCCTCGGTTTTATCGTTTGGAGGGACTTGCTACGGGTATTCAGGGAACTGATCCATAGGGAATTTCCGCTTCGCAGAGCTTTCGGAAAGCTGAGACTTCACTCTAAGATCGTATTGTCCACCACAGTGATTTTAATTTTTATCGGTACCGTATTTATTTTTATCTTTGAATATGCAAATACTAAAACAATAGGAAACCTTTCTCTTGGCAATAAGCTCATGGCATCTATGTTCCAGTCGGTCACAGTAAGAACGGCGGGATTTGAGACTGTTCCCCAGGCGGCGCTGACCGAGGGCTCCTCTCTGATCTCTATGATTCTTATGTTCATCGGAGGCTCTCCTGTGGGAACAGCAGGCGGAGTTAAGACGGTCACATTTGTTGTTTTGGTTTACTGTGTGCTCGTAACGGTCAAGCAGGAGGGAGCGATCCATATATTTAAGAGAACCATACCAATGCATGTTATACCAAAAGCACTGACGATCATCTGTGTCAATCTGATTGTACTGTTGTCTTCTATTTTGATCGTACTGGTATCTGACACCGCATCCTTTATGGATACATGTTATGAATGTGTCTCCGCACTTGGAACCGTAGGTCTTAGCAAGGGATTGACACCGGACTTGAGTGTGATCGGAAGGCTGGCGATCATCGTCACCATGTATCTGGGAAGGGTCGGTCCTGTCTCTTTGGCAGTGGGATTTGCAGTCCGGGGTAAAAAGAAAGTATTGGCAGCGTATCCGGAAGAAGATATTATTTTAGGATAAAAGCATATAAAGGAGTAAGGATAATGGGAAAATCATATGCAGTGCTTGGGCTTGGTAAATTTGGCAAGAGTGTGGCCTTAAATCTGATGAAAGATGGGGCGGAAGTGCTGGCAGTGGACCAGAAGGAAGAATTGGTCCGGGATATTGTGGATTATGTTACCTGTGCAGTCTGTGCGGATGTCACAGATATGGAAGTGATGAACAGCATCGGGCTGGAAGAGATGGACGGGGTGGTCATTGCCACTGCGGAAAGTCTGGAAGCCAGTGTTATGGCACTGATGATCGCAAAGGAGATCGGAGTTCCGTATATCCTTGCTAAGGCAGATGGAAGGCTGAAAGGAGAGATTCTAAAAAGGATCGGCGCCGATGAGGTGGTATATCCTGAGGAGGAAATGGGTGCCAGGACTGCCTACAATCTTGTGAGTGGAAAAGTGATGGACCTGTTTGACCTGTCATCCAAGACCAGTATCGTGGAGATCCATCTGAAAAAAGGCTGGGTTGGGAAAAATCTGCGCCAGCTGGATATCCGTGGGAAATATAACATCAATGTTGTGGCCATCCATAGTGGAGAAGATTTTAACGGGGCGCCGGATCCAGACCAGATATTAAATGAGCGCGACAGCCTGATTGTGATTGGAAATAAAGAAGATTTGATCAAGCTTAGATAAATGGAATTGATGTCCGGACTGGGGTTTTCCTGTACCGGCTTTAGATAGTGGAGAAAAACTTATGATTACAACATCACAGAATAAACAGATCAAACAGGTGGTAAAATTACTGAAAAGTTCCAGAGAGAGAAAAAAGACCGGACTGTTTGTTATTGAGGGACTCCGCATGTTTCGGGAGATACCGGAGGACCGGAGAGAAAAAGTATTTGTCTCCAGTGATTTTATAAAGGAGCATAGAGAAATACTCCGGGGAATTTCTTTTGAGGAGGTATCTCCCCAAGTTTTCCGTGAGATCTCTGATACAGAGACACCCCAGGGGATTCTTTCCCTGGTGAGAATGGAGCAGACCCCGATTTCTGAAATATTCAAAAGGGACGGCAACAGCATTCTTTTGCTGGAGAACCTACAGGATCCGGGAAATCTGGGGACATTGATCAGGACCGGAGAAGGAGCAGGAGTCTGCTGTGTCATCATGAGTAAAGATACGGTGGATATCTACAACCCAAAAGTCATACGCTCTACTATGGGTTCCATCTTCCGGGTGCCGTTTTGTTATGTGGAGGATCTGGCTGAGATAGTGGAACTGTTAAAGCAGCGTTCCATTCATGTTTACGCGGCGCATCTGGACGGTTCAGATTACACGGATGAATGCTATGATAAAATCAGTGCATTTCTCATAGGCAACGAAGGGAATGGGCTGACAGACCGAATTGCGGCTTTGGCAGATAAGAGGATCAGGATCCCGATGGAAGGCCAGGTCGAATCATTAAATGCAGCTATGGCCGGAGGACTTCTCATGTATGAGGCCAGGAGGCAGAGAAAAGGAGGTAGCTGATTATGTATATGGTATACTGGTTGATAGCGGTCGCTGTTTTCCTCTTGTTGGAGATATTGACCCTGGGACTTACGAGCATCTGGTTTGCGGTCGGGTCTTTGGCAGCAGCCATCGGCGCGGGACTGGGCCTGCCATTTTTCGGGCAGTTGATCCTGGCCGCGGCAGTTTCCTGTGTCGTTTTTGTATTTGCAAGGCCGTGGGCCAAAAAATATCTGAACAGCAAGACAGAAAAGACCAATGCAGAGAGCCTGATTGGGAAGACAGGTATTGTTAAAAAAAGAATCATCAATATTAAAGGCCAGGGAATGGTCTACATCCAGGGTATGGATTGGACGGCGCGTTCTGCCGATGATGAGGAAATCCCGGAAGAGACAGAGGTAATCGTAGAGGAAATTAAAGGTGTGAAACTAATCGTGAGCAAGAAGTAGGAGGTGCAGAATGTTTATTTTATTATTGATCTTATTTTTCATTATCATCATGGCGATGCTTTCCAGCATCCGGATCGTTCCGCAGGCAAATGCCTATGTGGTGGAACGTCTGGGAGCATTCAAGGAAACGTGGTCTGTAGGGCTTCATATCAAGGTCCCGTTCATTGACCGAGTGGCAAGAAGAGTAAACCTGAAGGAACAGGTTGTGGATTTTCCACCTCAGCCGGTTATCACAAAAGACAATGTTACCATGCAGATTGATACAGTCGTCTATTTTCAGATCACAGATCCAAAGCTTTATTCATATGGAGTTGAGAATCCGATCATGGCCATCGAAAATCTGACAGCTACAACATTGAGAAATATCATCGGTGACCTGGAACTTGACCAGACATTGACATCCAGGGAAACCATTAATACAAAGATGCGTGCTACTTTAGATGAAGCAACAGACCCATGGGGGATCAAAGTCAACCGAGTGGAATTAAAGAACATTATTCCGCCGTCAGCAATCCAGGATGCCATGGAAAAACAGATGAAGGCGGAGAGGGAGCGAAGAGAAGCGATCCTCCGTGCGGAAGGTGAAAAGAAATCCGCCATCCTCCGCGCAGAAGGCCATAAGGAATCAGTGATCCTGGAAGCAGAGGGTGACAAAGAATCTGCGATCCTCCGTGCAGAGGCGAATAAAGAAGCGACCATCAGGGAGTCTGAGGGACAGGCGGAAGCGATCAAACAGATCCAGAAGGCTAACGCAGACGGTATCGAATTCTTAAAGAAAGCCTCCCCAGATAATGCGGTACTCCAGTTAAAGAGCCTGGAAGCATTTGCAAAGGCGGCAGACGGAAAAGCTACGAAGATCATTGTCCCATCTGAGATCCAGGGAATCGCAGGACTGGTGAAATCCATCACGGAAGTGGCCGCGGACGAAAAACCTTCTCTAAGGGACGAAATTGAAGAGAGTTTGACCAATTCTTCAAAATAAGATATAATATCCATTAGTGTGTACTTTTTCAAAACGAAAAGGCACGAATATTATCATTTAGGAGGAAAAAGGAATGAGATTGAAAAAAGTTTTAGCAGTAGGTCTCGCAGCTGTCATGGGGATCAGCCTGGTTGCATGCGGCGGCGGAAATAAGAAAGACTCCAAGGAAAAGACATATAAGATTGCATCTGACACAACATTTACACCATTTGAATTTGAGGATAAGGATGGTAACCGTGTAGGAATCGACCTTGATTTATTAGATGCGATTGCAAAAGAAGAAGGATTCAAGTACAAAGTGACAGCGGTTGGTTTCGATGCTGCCATGGCTTCTGTAGAGTCCGGACAGAGCGACGCAATGATCGCCGGTATGTCTATAACCAAGGAAAGAAAGCAGAAATACGATTTTTCTGAAGCTTACTATGATTCTAAAGTCGCTTTCGCTGTAAAAAAAGGCGGAAAGACATTTGATAATATTAAAGACAAGAAAAAAGCAGAAAAAGAAGCACTTTCCAGCCTGAAAGGAAAGACAGTGGCAGCAAAAGTAGGTACGGTAGGTGCCACATATGCCAATGAAAATGCTGAAAAGTATGGCTATAAAGTAAGACAGTTCAAGGATTCACCGACAATGTACCAGGCAGTGCTGACAGGAAATGCAGCCGCATGCTTTGAAGATTTCCCGGTCATCTCTTATCAGATTGGGCAGAAGAATCTGAAATTACAGGTAGCTTTCACATCCGAGAGCGGAAGCCAGTATGGATTTGCTGTAAAGAAGGGCAAAAACTCTGAACTCGTAGAGAAGTTTAACAGCGGATTAAAGAAGATTAAAGACAACGGAAAATATCAGGAAATTGTAGATAAATATACAAAGACTAAGTAGGCGGACAGATTATGAACTTTATAGAACTATTTCAACAGTATTTTCCGTCATTCTCGACGGCGCTGGGACTGACACTGCAGCTTGCCCTGGCTTCTCTGATCTGTGCCAGCATCATCGGTATTATCTTTGGTATGTTCAGCGTATCAAAAAACAAGATACTGAATATTATCTGCAAGATTTACGTAGATATTATCCGGGGAACTCCTCTTGTCGTACAGGTATTTATCATGTACTACGGAGTGGCGGGAGCCTTTCTGCAGCCTATGGATTTAAACTGGGATGATTTCGGAGGTCCTTTTATGGCTGCCGTAGTAGCCCTCAGTTTAAATGCCGGCGCATATATGGCTGAGATCGTCCGCGGGGGGATCGAGTCTGTGGACAAGGGCCAGATGGAGGCGGCAAGAAGCCTCGGACTGCCTTACGGAAAGGCCATGTCAAAGGTCATTCTTCCGCAGGCGATCAGGACAATGCTTCCTTCTATCATTAACCAGTTCATTATTTCCATTAAGGATACCTCTCTGGTGTATGCCATCGGTATCCGGGAACTTACGATGAACAGCCAGATCATTACGGCGAACGAGCCGACCTCTGTCATGAGCATTTATGTGATGGCAGCTATCTATTACCTGGTGATCTGCACCATCCTTTCTAAGGTGGCAAATATTGTGGAAAGGAAGTTGTCTTATGGAAAATAAAGATAATAAAAAAGTGAAGGTTCAAGTAAAAGGGCTGGTCAAGAGTTTCGGTGAGTTAGAGGTATTAAAAGGAATGGATCTGGAAGTCGCAGACGGAGAGGTCGTATGTCTGATCGGACCTTCCGGTTCCGGAAAGAGTACATTTTTAAGGTGCCTTAATCGCCTTGAAACTATCACTGGCGGAGAAGTTGTTGTCGACGGATTCGACATCACGGACAAGGGTACAGATATTAACAAAGTGAGAGAGAATATCGGCATGGTATTCCAGCACTTCAATCTGTTCCCGCACAAGACCGTACTGGAAAACATCACAATGGCCCCGGTACAGTTAAAGAAAATGACATTGGACGAAGCCAAGACTGTCGGAAGAAACTTACTGAAAGATGTGGGACTCGAAGAAAAGGCCGATGTCTATCCAGCACAGCTTTCCGGAGGACAGAAACAGCGTGTGGCGATTGCGAGAGCGCTTGCCATGCATCCTGACATCATGCTGTTTGACGAGCCGACCAGCGCGCTGGACCCGGAGATGGTCGGTGAAGTTCTAAATGTTATGAAACAGCTGGCCAAAAACGGAATGACCATGGTTGTTGTGACACATGAGATGGGCTTTGCGAGAGAAGTTGCGGACCGTATCATCTTCATGGACGGTGGATATATCGTCGAACAGGGAGAACCGCATGAGCTGCTGGCCAATCCAAAGGAACCAAGAACCATTAATTTCTTAAATCAGGTATTATAATAAACGATACAGAGCAACCGCTTCTTATGACGAAAATAAGAAGCGGCTGTTTTTATTCTATAAGGAGGTTTCTCATGAAGACAATTCTGTGTTACGGAGATTCAAATACATACGGCTATAACCCGGAAAACGGTTTCCGGTATCCATATGACTTGAGATGGACGAGTATATTAGAGAAAAATATGGAGGGACGGGCCAGGGTGATCCCGGAAGGCCTCAACGGAAGGACCACCTGCTTTGAAGACGAGATCCGTCCTGGAAGAAACGGTTTTGCCTACCTGGAGCCCTGTCTCCATTCGCATGGGCCTTTGGACCTCGTGGTACTCATGCTGGGTACCAACGATCTGAAGATCCGGTTTCAGCTGACACCGGTGGATATTGGGAAAGCCATTGAACGGCTGATCAAAAAGATATTGGAGATTACGCCTCAGAAGAGAGAGGATGGGAAACCGGCCGAAATTCTCCTGGTGTCGCCGATCCTGATCGGGGAGAATATAAGAGAAGTGGCAGATGGAGAGACAATGGGCTTTGAGCGGGCGTGTGAATATTCCAGGCGTCTGGCGCCTGTTTATAAAGAGTGGGCAGACCTTTACGGTATTCATTTTATGGATGCCGCACAGTTTGCAGAACCGTCCGAAAAAGATGCATGCCATTTGAGTGCAAAGGGGCACAGAAAGCTGGGAGAAGCCATCAGTAAGGCTTGTGAAAACATATTGGGTGCTATATAATGATTGTTATGCAAAGGCCATAAAACGGAGGAAGAAAGATGAATTTAAAAGGAAGAAATTTTTTAACACTGAAGGATTTTACCCCGGAAGAGATCGGTTATCTGCTGGACCTTGCGGCACAGTTAAAAGAAGATAAGAAAAAAGGCAAAACAGGAGACAGTTTGAAGGGTAAAAATATCGCCCTGATTTTTGAAAAACCGAGCACGAGGACGAGATGCGCATTTACCATCGGATGTATTGATGAAGGCGGACATCCTGAGTATTTGGGAAAGGACGATATTCAGCTTGGATATAAAGAAAGCGTGGAGGATACGGCCAGAGTCCTCGGAAGAATGTTCGACGGCATCGAATTCAGGGGATTTTTACATGAAAATGTGGAAAAGCTGGCGAAATACAGCGGTGTTCCGGTATGGAACGGCCTCACCGACGATTATCATCCGACACAGATTTTGGCAGACTTTCTGACGCTGAGAGAACAGTTCGGAGAATTAAAGGGCTTAAACTTCGTCTTCGCAGGGGACGGACGCAATAACATGGGCAATTCTCTCATGATAGGATGTGCAAAGATGGGGATCAACTTCACCTGTCTGGCCCCTAAAAGCCTTTGGCCGAAAGAAGAATTGATAGAGCAGTGCAGAAAGTATGCCCAGGAGTCCGGAGCCAAGCTTACCTTTACTGAAGACACCGATGCTGTAAAGGGAGCCGACTGTATTTACACCGACGTTTGGTGCTCTATGGGTGAAGAAGACAAAGCCGCAGAGAGGGTGGCTCTGCTGAAGCCATTCCAGGTCAACGATGAACTGATGAAGAAAACAGAGAAAGACACAACCGTTGTCATGCACTGTCTGCCGGCGGTAAAAGGAAATGAAGTCACGGAAGATGTATTTGAAAAGCATGCGGAAGTGATTTTTGATGAGGCGGAGAACCGCATGCATACGATTAAGGCGGTTATGGTCGCAACTCTTGGGGAAAAATAAACAATGAAAGAAAAGATCCTCAGACAATTAAAACAATGCGGAGGCTATGTATCCGGGCAGGAATTGTGCGAAACATTCGGGGTGTCGAGAACCGCAGTCTGGAAACACATAAAGGCTCTGAAAGAAGAAGGCTATGTTATTGACTCTGTGAGTAATAAGGGATATAAACTGGTGAAATGTCCGGATATTCTCCTGGCAGAAGATATAAAGAGCAGTCTTTCAACTTCCTGGCTTGGTAAAACGATCAAGGTGATGAAAACAGTGGATTCCACCAATCTGGAGGCGAGGAGACTCGCGGAGGCGGGAGCTTCCCACGGGACACTTGTGACAGCGGAAGAACAGACCTCAGGGAAGGGCAGAAGAGGCCGCTCCTGGGTTTCAATGCCGGGACAGGGTGTCTGGATGAGTTTTGTACTGAGACCGGATGTCGAGCTGGAAAACAGCTCCATGCTGACTCTTGTGGCGGCTCTGGCCGTAGAAAAAGGAATCAAAGATGCAGCAGGCATTGACGGAAAGATTAAGTGGCCCAATGATGTCCTGATCAACGGAAAAAAAGTATGCGGAATCCTCACGGAACTGAGCGCTCAGATGGATGAACTGAATTATATTGTTGTAGGAATCGGGATCAATGCCAATATTGGACAATTTCCGGAAGAAGTCAGGGACAAAGCTACATCTCTGCTTTTAGAGACGGGAAAATCTGCCGACCGGATCAAACTTCTCTGCAGGGTGCTGGAATATTTTGAGTATGATTATGAAATCTTTAAAAAAACTCAGGATTTTTCCATTCTGATGGAAGAATATAACAGTTTTCTTGCACATCGCGGACAGGAGATCAAAGTTGTAAGGGGAAATGATGAATATATCTGTAAGTCCGGGGGGATCAACCGGCGCGGAGAATTGATCGTGGAAGATTCTCTCGGACGGACCAGAGAGATTTTTTCCGGAGAAGTATCGATACGGGGAATCCACGGTTACAGTGTATAAACAGGAGGAAGTATGTATCAGGAGACCATAACTCTATGCGGTTCCAATGGATATGAAAAGAAGTATTATTTAAATGAAGATTTTGAATCCCTTCCACAGCAGATCAAGGATGAATTAAAGATTGCCTGTGTGCTGTACACAGAAGAGATCGGGGGCATTTTAACGCTTGAGTTTGATGAGGACGGGAAGCTGTCATTTAAAACGACAGCCGGGGAAAATGATTATTTTTATGATGAAATCGGAAGTGCACTGAAGATAAAAGAAATGCAGCGGGACAGAGCGGACCTCTGGCAATCGCTGGAACTGTTTTTTCGGGTGTTCTTTCTGGGAGAAGAGGTATAAGCAATGTTATTGACAATGGACGTGGGAAATACCAATATTACAGCCGGTATTTTTGTGGAGAAGGATCTGGTGGAACTGTTTCGCATCACAACGAAACTTCCGAGAACTTCAGATGAGTTCGGAATTCTGATCCGGGATATGATCGCCGCCAAGGGTTTGGATACAAAGGAGATCAGCGCTGCGATCATCGGATCGGTAGTGCCGAATATCATGTATTCTCTCACCAACGGAATCATCAAATATTTTGATGTGACTCCGGTGATCGTCGGGCCCGGCATCAAGACCGGGATTAACTTGGGAAGGCTGAATCCCAGGGAAGTAGGAGCAGACCGGATCGTGGATCTTGTAGCTGCCTATGAAATTTACGGAGGGCCTACTCTGGTGATCGATTACGGGACCGCGACCACCTATGACGTGGTTACGGAAGACGGAGTATTTCTGGCCGGAGTCACCGCGCCGGGCATCCGGACCTCTGCCAATGCCTTGTGGAAGGGAGCGGCAAGGCTTCCGGAGATCGAGATAAAGACGCCGGAGAGTATACTTGCCACCAATACGATCACGAGCATGCAGGCAGGACTTATGTACGGGGTCATCGGAGAGACAAAATATATCATTGAGCAGATGAAGAAGGAAACTGGATTTGAGGACATGAAGGTTGTGGCCACTGGCGGTCTGGGAAAAATGATCTCCAGGGAGGTTCCGGAGATTAACTGTTTTGATGACACACTGACACTGAAGGGATTGCGGATTATTTATGAAAAGCAGCAGTAGACTAAAGCCATTGTACATTGGAGATATTAAAATTGAACATCCCTTTGTGCTGGCGCCTATGGCAGGGGTCACGGATCTTCCTTATCGTCTCTTGTGCAAGGAGATGGGGGCTGGGCTTCTCTGTACGGAGATGGTCAGTGCCAAGGGAATGTACTACAACAGCCCCAACACAGGTCCTCTTCTTGCAAAAGAGGAAAAAGAAAGGCCCATTGCAGCCCAGATTTTTGGTTCCGATCCCGAACTGATGGCAGACATGGCTGTCAGGATCGAGGATATGGGTTTTGACATCATTGACATCAACATGGGCTGTCCGGTGCCGAAGATTGTAAATAACGGAGACGGATCGGCCCTGATGAAAAATCCTGTCCTCGCAGGAAAGATCATTAAAGCCATGGCAGACAGGTTAAGTGTACCGGTGACGGTGAAGATCAGAAAAGGTTTTGATGACGAACATGTAAATGCAGTTGAGATGGCAAAAATCGCAGAACAGAGCGGAGCGGCTGTGGTCGCTGTACACGGGAGAACAAGAGAGCAGTATTATTCCGGGAAAGCGGATTGGGACATTATAAGGCAGGTCAAAGAGGCAGTTTCTATTCCAGTCATAGGAAACGGGGATATCAATTCACCGCTGGATGCGGAGAGGATGCTGGATGAAACTGGATGTGACGGCCTGATGATTGCCAGAGGCGCCAAAGGAAACCCCTGGATTTTTAAGGAACTCAGTCATTATTTTGAGACAGGGGAACTCCTTGACAGGCCGGACATGGAGGAGATCATCCAGATGGTTCTTAGGCATGCCAGGATGATGATCGACTGTAAGGGAGAATACATTGGGATTCGGGAGATGAGAAAGCATGTGTCGTGGTATACGCATGGACTTGCCGGAGCAGCAAAGCTGAGAGATCAGGTAAATCATGCGGAAAGTATCGGAAAGCTGGCTGAACTTCTGAGCGGATACAAAAACGAAGGATAGGAGGGCTTGGTATGGAAGTATGTACATGTATAGTGCCGTGTTTTAATGAAGAAGAGGCTATACCCTATTATTATGAAGAAATGCAGAAGGTCATGCAGAAAGTCCCTGAACTGGATTTTGAATTGCTGTTTGTGGATGACGGAAGCTGTGACGGGACACTTAAGGTATTGAAAGAACTTGCTCAAAAGGATTCTGGAGTCAGGTATATTTCTTTTTCAAGAAACTTTGGAAAGGAAGCAGCACTTTACGCAGGGCTTCAGAATGCAGGCGGAGATTATGCAGTGACGATGGATGTGGATCTACAGGATCCTCCGTCATTGATTCCGGAAATGTATAAGGTGATTCAGCAAGGCGAGTACGACAGCGTTGCTACCAGGCGGGTAACAAGAAAAGGGGAGCCTAAGATCCGGTCATTTTTTGCGAGGAAGTTTTATCAGATTATTAATAAGATGTCAGATGCGGATATTGTTGATGGTGCCAGAGATTTCCGATTTATGAAGCGGTCTATGGTGGATGCTATTCTATCAATGAAGGAATACAACCGGTTTTCAAAAGGTATTTTTGGATGGGTCGGATTTAAAACAAAATGGCTTGAGTATGAAAATGTTGAACGGGTAGTCGGAGAAACCAAATGGTCATTCTGGAAACTATTTCGTTATGCTTTGGAAGGAATTATTGCTTTTTCAACGACACCTCTGTCAATTGTATCCGTCATTGGAATGGTAATTTGCTTTTTGTCGTTTATCCTTTTGCTCGTGATTATTATTAGGGCATTATTGGTTGGTGATCCAGTAGCGGGCTGGCCCTCTCTGGTGTGTATTATAACATCTTTGGGTGGAGTACAGCTTCTATGTACTGGTATTGTAGGATTGTACTTATCAAAAGCATACCTGGAGACAAAAAACAGGCCGATCTTCATTGTAAAAGAGAAAAACTAAAGAAAGAGAACATCCTTAGTTGACAAACAAATTACCGCTGAGATATAATTTACGGATGAGCGTGTACGAACCAGACGGACAGAAGGATTGATATAGAAGGAAAGGAAGCGAAAATATGGCAGAAGCAAAAAAGAATATTCTGACTCAGGAGGGCTTAAAGACATTAGAGGATGAATTACAGGATTTAAAAGTTGTCAAAAGAAAAGAAGTAGCCCAGAAGATCAAAGAAGCGAGGGAGCAGGGAGACTTATCAGAGAATGCCGAGTACGATGCTGCGAAAGATGAGCAGAGGGACATTGAGGCAAGGATCGAAGAATTAGAACAGATCCTGAAAAATGCAGAGGTGATCGATGAGGAATTTCAGCACGGTGTCATCAGCCTTGGCTGCCTTGTAAAGTTAGAAGACATCACATTTGATGAAGAAGTTACTTATCATATCGTCGGTTCCACAGAGGCTGATATTCTGAATAACAAGATTTCCAATGAAGCACCGATTGGCAAGGCACTGCTCGGGGCGAAGATCGGAGATGTGGTAGAAGTGGAAGGCGTAGGCCAGGTGAATAAATATAAAGTTTTAGACGTTAAGAGAAAGTAAGAGGATTGGAAAGTGGCAGAACAGAACAAAGATGCGGGCGAACTTGTCAAGGTACGCAGAAATAAACTGGAAGAATTACAGAGTGCAGGAAAAAATCCGTTTGAGATCATGAAGTATGATACAACGCATCACTCTATGGAGATCAAAGACCATTTTGAAGAACTGGAAGGAAAAGAAGTGTCTGTTGCAGGCCGGATGATGTTCAAGAGGGTCATGGGAAAGGCTTCTTTCTGTAATATACAGGATCTTGAGGGACGGATTCAGGCATATGTGGCCAGAGACGAAATCGGTGTGGAGGAATACAAGGACTTTAAAAAGATGGATATTGGAGATATCATCGGAATCAAAGGTACTGTATTTGCGACCAAAACCGGCGAAAAGTCCATCCACGCAAAAGAGGTTGTACTCTTATCAAAAAGCCTGAAGCCCCTTCCGGAGAAATTCCATGGCTTAAAGGATACCGACGCCAGATACCGCCAGAGGTATGTGGATCTGATCATGAATGAGGAATCCAAAGACACGTTTATTAAACGCTCTAAGATCATCAGCAAGATCCGTTCCTTCTTAGACGGACAGGGATTTATGGAAGTAGAAACACCGATGCTGGTGCCGAATGCCGGAGGAGCGGCGGCCAGACCGTTTGAGACCCACTATAATGCATTGGATGAAGATGTAAAACTCCGCATCTCCCTGGAACTGTATTTAAAGAGACTGATCGTCGGCGGCCTGGAAAAGGTGTATGAGATTGGCCGTGTATTCCGAAATGAGGGTGTAGATACAAGACATAATCCGGAATTTACTCTGATGGAATTATACCAGGCGTATACAGATTACAATGGAATGATGGAACTGACAGAGAATCTGTATCGCTATCTGGCACAGGAAGTCGTGGGAAGCACCACGATCACATACAATGGCATTGAGATGGATTTGGGCAAACCGTTTGAAAAGATCACAATGGTTGAGGCTGTAAAGAAATATGCGGGTGTTGACTTTGACGAGATCCATACGGTTGAAGAGGCAAGAAAAGCTGCGGATGAACATCACGTAGAATATGAAGAACGCCATAAAAAAGGCGATATCCTTAATCTGTTCTTCGAGGAGTTCGTGGAGGACAATCTGGTACAGCCTACATTTGTATTGGATCATCCGGTTGAGATTTCTCCTCTTACGAAGAAGAAGCCGGAAAATCCGGACTATGTGGAACGGTTTGAGTTTTTCATGAACGGATGGGAGATGGCAAATGCCTACTCCGAGCTTAATGATCCCATCGATCAGAGAGAACGGTTTAAGGCACAGGAAGAACTGCTCGCCCAGGGTGACGAAGAAGCAAATTCCACAGACGAAGATTTCCTGAATGCATTAGAGATTGGTATGCCGCCAACAGGAGGCATTGGTTTTGGAATAGACCGAATGGTCATGCTGCTGACAGACTCATCTGCGATCAGGGATGTATTGTTATTCCCGACGATGAAGAGCCTGGATAAATAGAGGCAGCTGTAATCAACAGAACTAGACGATTGTTTATACAATAAATATAAGAGATAATGAAAAGAAAGGGAGACTACTGAGAAGTGGTCTTCTTTTGTTGTTTATAGTGACATTTGCGTGGATGAAATAGTAAGTCCAAAAAAGAGTATCATACACGTGCCAAATGTAACGAAAGAAGGAGGCGTGGAATAAAATGTATTACTAAGATAAATAAAGGAAGGATTATTGTGTTAGCGACGCCTATTATAATTATTGCAGCTGTTGTCATAATAACTGTGCTGGCTGTTGTCATCGTATGGCGGATCAGAAGCCGCAGGTTTCGTCCGAATGCGAATAAACGGCAACAACAAATGGAATTAAATGCCGACCTCAAAGAAGCTGGGTTTGCATATGAAATAAATGGTGATTACTTCTATTCTCTGATGGACTGTTGGCAGCGGGAAGTTGGATATTGTCGTCTTTATGATGAGGGTGCGCCCTTGTTTAATATGATTATGGATTGTGAGCCTATCACTTTCTCTTATGGGGGAAAAAGATGGCTGATAGAACTGTGGAAAGGTCAGTACGGAATCACTACCGGAGGGGAGATTGGTATATATAATACGGAGAGGGAAGACATCGATCATGAAAAGTTTCAAGGAACTTTTTATGAAAATATACGGGATGATGAAAGACTGCCAATGTCATATGTTCTAAAGAGAAATGGAAAAGTTATTCTGCGCCGTAAGGATGTCCACTGGTGGCTGACTGGCTTCAAGCTGGGGGAATTTTCAGAACCGGATTCACTTGTTATGGATGCATCCATAACATTTCCTAACCGGGAAATGAGAGATGTATTTATAGACAGTTTAAGGAATCTTGGATATAGAAAAAGGGAATTTTCTGTACGCAGGAACACGGTGCGTATCCATTATACGACACCTCATTCAGTGCAGCCGGAAGCAAGGGATGGACTGCAGGAAGCTGTTGTTCAGAAAACAAACAGAAATAACTGTAGATTATATGAATTCTCTACCGAAAAGTATAATGACACACTTGATAAGGTGGAATATATAAAAGCCATCATGCCGGAGCTCTACGTGATATTTGTGGACTCCCTATATACAAAAGGTCTCTATGGGGCATTTGAATGGATCAAAGACTGGCTGATAGGTAAGAGACCGGATCCAAGACCGCCGAAGCCACCGCGTCCGCCAGAGCCGCCGTGTTCTCAAGACCCTTCATGTCCGCAGGGGCCCGTATGTCATCTCTGTTACCCTTCTCCTCCGAAACGGGAATGCAAGCCGCATGACTGCCGTTGCCAGAATACAGACTCCTGTGATGATTGCAAAGGGCAGAAAGAAGAATGAGTTATAGGACCGTAAAGAGAAAACTGGATCAGGTTTATAAACATGCACCGGTTGTAACGTTTGATTCTGATTCAAAACTGGTGATCATGAGTGACTGTCACCGAGGACAGGGGAACGCAGGAGATAATTTTCTGGCCAATCAGGATGTGTGTCTTGGCGCTCTGGAATATTATTTCCATGAAGGATTTACGTATATTGAACTTGGAGACGGTGATGAACTGTGGGAAAATAGGAGACTGAAGACCATTGCGGAGGTTCACGATGACATCTTCTGGATCTTGTCCAGATTTTACGAACAAAAACGGCTTTATATGGTGTATGGAAACCATGACATAGTCAAACGGAATAAGGGGTATATGAACCGCCACTGCCACAATTATTATTGTAATTCCGCCCATACTGAACAGCCTCTTCTTCCCGGAATTACTGTGGAAGAAGGTTTGGTCTTCCAAAACAGGAAAGATGGAAATGAAATATTTATGGTACACGGTTTCCAGGGAGATTTCCTGAATGATACACTATGGCCGCTGGCCCGGTTTTTAGTGCGGTATGTGTGGCGTCATATGGAGCTGATAGGATTTTTGGATCCAACCGGTGCCGGACGCCCTAGAAAAGCCAAAGAACGAGTTGAGAAAAGGCTGGCTGACTACAGCTGCAACAGGCAGCAGATCTTGATCGCCGGGCATACACACCGGCCCGCATTCTCCACACCGGAGGAAGGATTCTATTTTAATTCCGGGAGCTGTGTGCATCCGCGGTGTATCACATGTATTGAGATTGAAGATAATGAGATCTCTCTGGTGAAATGGTCTGTCCGTTCCGGAGGAGACAGAATCTTAAGAGTGGAGCGGGAAGTGCTGGAGGGGCCGGCATCTCTCACAGAGTACACACGGATGAGAAAGAAAATAAAAGAGTAAACAATGAGGTACAGACGCCTTGGTCTGTACCTCATTTTGTGATATAATGTCACCATGTCCGGCGGTGCAGCTAAAAAGGAGGGGTGAATCCTATGATTTCAGAAAAAAAAATAAAGATTATGACTTCGCTCGCCCAGTACGAAAAAAAAGAGGGCGTCAAGGATTTAAGGATCAACCGTTATAGCTGCAGTGATTATGTAAGAATGGAAACAATGAAAGTAGGAGTTGCTCTAGTGGTGGCGCTCTTGCTTCTCAGCGGGATCATAATCATATTTCAGATAGAAAACGTAATTTCTATGATGCGGAAAGGGACCATCGCTGTACCGGCAATATTGATTTTATTCTGTTTTGGAATCCTTTTCTTTTGCTATGTAAAGACCACCCGGTCCAGAGCGGAGCATCGCTATAATGAGGCTATGGTGCGCATCAATGCATATGAAAGACAGTTGGAGAAGCTTCTGGAAGTTTATGAGGAAGAAGAGAACGAAGATAAAAGCCCGAAGATAGATACAGAGGAGTTGGCAGATGGAAAAATTATTGATTTATAGAGAAAAGCTATTAAAATTCCTGTCATCCCATTGGCAGGTCTGCGGACCTCTGGGAAAGTTCATAGGAGGGGTGTTCATATTTTATGTGATCAATTCACTGTTTGGATATTCTAAAATACTAAGTCAGCCGTTCAGCACATTGATCCTGGCGGGTATCTGCGTATTCCTGCCATTTTCGATGACATATTTGCTGTGCAATCTGATCATTATCATTCATTTATCTGTGGTATCGATGGAGATCGCAATATTGTATTTTATTATCATGGGTATTTACTATCTGCTGTATCAGCGGATGTTTCCTGAAATGAGATATTTATTTTTTATGACCCCGGTATTTTTCTTTTTCCATTTGACTGCCGTCATCCCACTGTTTGTGGGCAGCTTCATTGGGATCACGGGAATCCCAGCGATTGTTATGGGAACATTTCTGTACATCTTTGCACAGACAGTCCAGAGCGGAGTAGTACAGGTAAATAACGGTTCATTTGGCAGCCAGTTGTATAATTTTGTACTTCAGGGAACGATAGAGAATAAGCAGTTAATTATCTATATTCTGTGTTTTATTTTTGTGGCAGCCCTGATTGTGGGGATTCGCAGGATGCAGGTGGATTACGGATGGTATTTTTCAATCTTTATCGGAGGTATTGCCTATGTGACCATCGTGCTGGTTGGCGGATTTTTTACTGGAAACCGCGTAGATATCGGCGGAGAGCTGATCATTGCGGCGGTAAGCATTCTGGTTGTGATGATCATGCAGTTTTTCAAGATCGTCATTGACTACTCCAGACAAGAGACCTTGGAGTTTGAGGATGAGGATTATTACTATTATGTCAAGGCGATTCCCAAGAGCAGGGTCAATGAGGAAGAGATCAATATCACGAAGATCAATCCTGCCGGGAAGAAATTTGGATTTAAAAAACATAAGGGAGAGTAGATTTGGAGCAGTTTTTATCAGTCATCGAAAAATATTTATATTGGTTATCCATTCCCCAGATGTCAATCACGGATATCCTGGATATCCTGATCGTCAGCGTGTTGATCTATGAAATCGCCAAATGGATCAAGAATACCAGAGCCTGGACCCTTCTGAAAGGCATTATGCTGCTTGTTTTTGTAGCTATGGCAGCTTATGTATGTCAGCTGCACACAATATCCTGGCTGATCAATAATACCATGGGTGTGGGTGTCACTGCGGCGATCATTGTGTTTCAGCCGGAACTCAGGAATGCCCTGGAGCAGCTGGGCAGGAAGAATCCTATTGTAAATCTGTTTTCATCCGACGAAAGCCGGGATGAGAAGGTGGGATATACAGACCGGACTCTTCAGGAGATCGTTAGGGCTACCATTGAGATGTCGAAGGTCAAGACCGGTGCACTGATCGTGATGGAACGTGAAGTCCCTCTGGGTGAATTTGAGCGGACAGGAATTCCTGTTGACGCCAAGATGAGCAGTCAGCTGCTGATCAATATTTTTGAACACAATACCCCGCTTCACGATGGGGCAGTGATCGTGAGAAATAACCGCATTGTGTCAGCTACCTGCTATCTGCCTCTGAGCGACAGCCTGGAGATTGAAAAGGAACTGGGAACCAGGCACAGGGCGGCAGTGGGGATCAGTGAAGTCTCTGATAGTGTGACGATTGTTGTCTCAGAAGAAACGGGAGGTATTTCCATTGCACAGGGCGGCAGGATTTACAGAGGATTGACTCCGCAGCAGCTGAGAGACCGGCTGGCTGTGGTGAAGAACGATTATAGCGACGGAAGGAAATTCAGGCTTTGGAAAGGATTGAACCGCAATGAAAGAAAAATTAGGAAATGATCTTGTCTTAAAAATATTTTCTCTTGTCCTTGCCATCCTGCTTTGGCTGTTTGTCATCAACACAGAAGATCCGGTGATAACCAAGTCTTTTTCAAATATCCCTGTGGATATGCTCAATGAGCAGGTACTGGATGAGCTGAACCGGACGTATAAGATCACAGAGGGCTCAACCGTGAGCTTTACGGTAAAAGGGAAAAAGACAGTTCTTGACAAATTGAAAAAAAGTGATTTCAGGGCAACCGCAGATGTGTCCTCCATGTCTAAGGTAAATTCCATCCCGATCAAGATCGTACCGCTGAAGTTTGCTGACCAGCTGGAGATTGTATCAGGAAATAACCAGAGTGTCAAAGTAAAACTGGAAGACCTGCGCAGAGTACAGGTGCCGGTGACAGTGGAGACAACAGGAAAACCGGCATCGGGATATGCGGTGGGCAGCAGGACTGCGGCACCGAACCTGATTTCTATTTCCGGTCCTAAGAGTGTGGTTAAGCAGGTGAAAGCCATCAAAGTGATCGTAGATGTGTCTGGATTAAAGAGAGATGTATCCATCACTCATAAAGTTGTCTGCTATGACAGCGAAGGAGAGCAGGTAGACCAGTCCAGGCTGAAGCTGGATGACGATGAAGTCAAAGTAAGGATCAAGTTCAGCAGGACCAAGACTGTACCGATCGTAGTAAAGACAAAAGGAACTCCTGCAAAAGGGTATGCTCTGGGAAGTATCGACTACTCTCCGGAAGAGATCGAGATCACCGGAGAAAAGGACGTTCTGGATGAAGTGGACGAGATCGCTTTGTCCACCATTGATATCAGCAGCAGTACCAAGAGTATCGAAAAAACCATCAAAGCAGAAGATATCAAGCTTCCGGAGGGAATTACGTTTGTAAAGGATACAAGCAAGATCGAGGATATTGTAGTCAAAGCAAATATTGAGAAGAATAAAAAGCGCATGATCACTCTTTCTACGGACCAGATTCAGCTGATCAACAATAAGAATAACTATCATATAGAGTTTGACCAATCTGAAGTGCCGATCAAGGTTACAGGATTAAAATCAGTTGTGGATGAACTGACAGCTAAGGATTTGAATCCAAAGATTGATGTGTCTGTCTATGAGACCGGAACACACACGGTGCAGGTACAGCTCAAAGAAGTAAAGAATATGGATATTATTGGAAATGTCCAGGTGAAGATTACAGTATCAGAATAGGAGCCTATTTATGAAGACAATGTCAATCGTTCTTCCGGCTTACAATGAAGAACAAATGATAGAAAAGACGGCCAGGATCATACCAGAGCTTATGGAAGAAGAAAACATAAGTTATGAACTGGTGTTTGTCAATGACGGGTCTAAGGACCTGACATGGGAAAAGATTGTTAAAGTATCTGAGGAGAATCCAAATATAAAAGGGGTCTGCTTTTCCAGGAATTTTGGAAAAGAAGGAGCTGTGTTTGCAGGGATCGCCAATGCTTCTGGAGATTGTGTGGCAGTCATGGACTGCGATCTCCAGCATCCTCCTGAGACTCTGGTGACTATGTACAGGCTCTGGGAGCAGGGTTATCAGGTGATCGAGGGAGTAAAGGCATCCAGAGGAAAAGAAGGGATGATCCACAAGTTTTTTGCCAAGACATTTTATAAGATTATCAGCAATGCCACAGGTGTGGATATGTCAAGAGCATCGGACTTTAAACTTCTGGACCGGACTGCTGTGGACGAATTTCTTAAGCTGCCGGAACGGAATGTATTTTTCCGTGCACTGTCCTCCTGGGTGGGCTTTAAGACTACTTATGTAGAATTCCACGTACAAGAGAGGGAAGCCGGAGAATCAAAATGGTCTATGAAGTCACTTTTCAGATATGCGATCAATAATATTACGTCTTTCAGTGCAGTACCTATGCAGGTTGTTACATTCTGTGGCGTCATCTTCTTTTTATTTGCAGTTGTTTTGGCGGTACAGTCACTCTACCTATATTTCAGCGGAAAGGCAGTGGCAGGCTTCACCACAGTGATCCTGCTCTTGTTGATCATTGGCAGTATCTTGATGTTCAGTTTAGGAGTGATCGGATATTATTTGTCTAAAATATATGAGGAAGTTAAAATGAGGCCGAGATACATTATTTCGGAGATCACAAAACAGAAGAAATAAAAAACAGCGGAAAGAAATCAAGGCTGATTTCCTTCCGCTGTTTTGCTTTTTGTTCCTTCGTTCCAGTCTGAAGCCTTTACCCAATTTTCAAAGTAGTGCATCTGTCTGTGTTTCCAGATTGTACGGCGTTCCCGGTTGTAGAATGGGAACATCTTTTTTTTGATCTTCATATATTTCGGGTCTTCCGGGGGACCGATGGGCCTCTCTGGAGGCAGCTGGCGGTAATACTTACCGAAATAGTATAAGTGATCAAAATCATGTTCTTTCTTCGCGGCGGATGTGACAATGTTTGAAGTGCCAATATGATGAGGGTGGCCATATTCACCTTCCGGATTATGGGTGGCGATGACCTTCCATTTTTTGTATCTTAAAAGGGTGCGGATGTTCTTTTCGATCCTGTTTTTGTATGGTTCCCAGGAAACCCGTTTTCTGTTTACATAGTCCGGATAATCCAGCATGATGCTGGGAGAACCGGCTACATTCATAGCGTATTTAAATTCTTTGTATCTGGTGAGATGATATGTATTGGCGTTGGTGAGACATACAACAAGGTACCGGTCCTTTGCCAGATGCGCTCCTCCCCATAGAGACTCATCGTCAGGATGTGCCACGATCATAATGTTGTCGATACCTCTAAGATCTAAGGTGTCAAGGTACTGGGGTGTGGCATCTTCCTTGACGGGAAATGAAGAGCCGATGACTCCCAGACACAGGGCAAAGACCAGAGTCAGTGCAAGCATTATCTTTTGTGCTTTATCTAATTTCATAATGTTAATCTCTTTCTGGCTGTGTATGTTTAAAAACTAAAAATTTACTGATAAAGTAGTTTACGATCACTACGATCACCTGTGTTTCCAGTTTGGCCAGCCATTTGGCCTGTCCAATAAACTGTACAAGGACATAGACGCCGCCGACTTCAATGAACATAGTAGATAAACGGCCCAGCACAAACCTGTAAAATTCTAAAAATACTTCTTTCCAGGAACTGCAGCTGGAAGAGAAGACAAAAAGCTTATTGACCACATAGGCAAAGAGTATTGCCGCAATGACAGAAATAATATTGCTGACGGTATAATTGATATGGAACGTATAAACAAGCACATTAAATATCACCAGGTTTACAAGGGTAGTGCAACCGCCGAAAAAAAGATAGCGGAGCCCTTGATTATACCAAAGTTTTTTAATTAAAATCATCATGATAGTAGTATCCTTTTCTTATATATAATATGTTTAAAATTTATTATAGTATAAAACCTCTGATGAAAGTTTGCAAGAATGTGAAGATTTTCTTACAATCCAGAGAAGTGACTAGAAAGAGCTTAAATTATTGCCGACTTATGGTATAATAAACGAATACTTTAGTTTTATGGAATTTTTTGGATAGGTGGTATGAATCATGAGAGAGAATAAAAAATTAAAAAGTGGATTGATCTATACGGCATTGTTTGCGGTCATATCCTGCATTGTGTTCTACCCTATGTATCAGAGCGGGAAGTCTCTGATATGGGTTTCAATGGCAGGTGACGGATTAAGCCAGCATTTAAATTCACTGGCTTACTGGGGCGAGTATCTGCGGAGCTTTTTTTCGAATCTTTTTGCAGGACATCCCTCGCTCCCTATGTGGGATATGAGTCTTGGATATGGCGCAGATATATTATCTACATTAAACTATTATGCTATAGGGGACCCGCTGAATCTTGTATATGCACTTGTTTCTAAAGAGAATACAGAGTATTTGTATAATTTTATGATCATTTTCAGAATGTACCTGGCAGGTCTTTCCTTTATGTCCTATTGTTTATATATGAAGAAGGGGCACAGGGCAACTGTATTTGGTTCTCTGATCTATGTGTTTACAGGATTTACACTGTGGGCAGGCATAAGGCATCCATTTTTCCTGAACCCGCTGATCTATTTACCGCTTCTTTTGATTGGCGCTGAAAAGATATTTCAAAAAGAGAAACCGTATGTGTTTATATTCTCTGTATGTATTTCGGCTATGAGCAACTATTATTTTCTTTATATGCTCACTGTATTTACATTTTTATATGCATTGATCCGCTTTTTTTCCTATGTCCGGGAAAATTATGTTATGACTTTTATACGGACAGTGGGAAGATTCTCCGGCTATTATTTTTTGGGACTGGGACTCTCCGCAGTTATTTTGCTGCCGGCAGTCATAGGATTTCTTGGAAACGGACGGAGCAGCGAGAATATATCGGTGGGATTATTCTACCCACTGCGGTATTACAGCCGTGTAATGCTGAATTTCGTTGGTTTTGGAAATTCAGGAAATTCGGTTTCTTTAAGTTTTGTTCCTGTGGCAGGATTAGCCGTTCTTCTCCTGTTTGCGGCAAAGAATGAAGACAGAAAATATACACCATTCAAAGCTGCATTTGGACTGGCACTGATCTTTCTCTGTGTCAAAGTGTTTGGTTATGGTTTGAATGGGTTTGCATATGTGACAAACCGCTGGACATTTGTCATAGGATTTATTGTCGCATTGATTTTTGTAGAAATGTATCCGAAGCTGTTTTCAATGACGAACAGAGAAAAATGGCTGGTTGCCGCTGTGATTGGCCTGTTGGCTGTTTATAGTGTGTTTGCTCAAAAATTTGTTGGAGGCGGGTTCTATACATATGGTTCTAACAGTGCTATCATAGCATTGGCAGGCAGTTTTTTATGTATCTGCCTGATCCAGAAGACAGGAGCGGCATATCAAAGCGTGATCAGTTCTGTGATGATAGCTTTGTTGATCATCGGCAGCTTGGGAATACATTCTTATTATCGGTTCGGGCCTAAGAAAGGAAAGTACACCAAAGACTTCTTAGACAGCGGAACGGGATATGAATCGCTGGTGGATGACTCAGCGAAGGGTTTAAAAAGTACAGGAGATTCTGGCGTTTTCCGTGTGAACACCAATCAGAGCCTGAATCACAACTACGGACAGGCTGCTGATTTAAATACAGTAAATAACTACTACAGCGTTACAAACGGAAATGTAGGGAAGACAGTAGAAAGCTTTCAGACATTAAATCTGACGTATTTATTTAAGTTCAAGGGACTGGACCACAGGACTGGACTGTATGGTCTGAATGGAGTCAAATATATTTCTGTAAAGTATAGCAAAAATGCGTCAAAAGCATGGAAGAAGAAAGGCTTTGATCCAATTTCTATAAAAAACGGCAGGCTGCTCTTAAAAAACAGGTATGCTCTTCCATTCGGATATTCCTATGACTCTTATATTACAGCGGAAGAATACAAGAAGCTGAACGGGATTGAGAGAGAGCAGGCAATGCTTCAGAGCGCTGTGCTGGACGAAAAAGAGCAGGGCATCCGCAGAGGAGATCCACAGTTTTCAATCACAGAGCGAAATGTCCCATTAAAGAAAAAATCGATAAAGATAAAAAAAAGGCGTCAGATGTACCAGCTACCAATTCAAATGGTACCGGGAAAGGATAATTATCTCTATATAAAGGGATTGGAATATGAGAACAACAGAAAAGGAAAAAATACATATTTTATAACATTGTCAGGCCAGGGCTGGAGACAGAAACTCAGGATCCAGCAGAAAGGAAGCAGTTATTCTTTTGGAAGAAAAGACTATATACTGCATCTTGGAAGGCTGAAGGACAAGACTCTCAGTATTATTTTTAATAAACGCGGGAAATATAAAGTAGATAACTTGAAGATTTTGGCTGTCAGCCAGGACAAAACTCTGCATCAGCTGATTCGTCTGAAAGACAATAGTGTCATGAAGGAGATTTCATATAAGGATAATGACTTCTCAGGAAAAATTTCTGTGAAGGAAAACAGGATGCTTTGCATCCCCATCCCCTATTCCAGCGGATGGAAGGCCCAGGATAACGGAAGGGATATGAAGATCAAAAAAGTAAATGGCATGTATATGGGCTGGCTGCTGACACCGGGAGAACATAAGATCCAGATGACTTACCGGACGCCGGGACTTGTACCCGGTGCGGCTGTCAGTATACTTACCCTTGGCCTGCTTTTGGTTTTGAGGAAACGAAGAAGATTCTAAAAGGAGCGACAAAGATATGACATCACAAAGGAGTACAAAGAAATATTATTTGCTATATTTCATATTATTTATTGTAATGTGTTTTGCGGCTTTTTATCCGTTTATCGCAGAAGGAAAATCGTTTATCTGGGCCGCAGGCGTGGAAGACGGACTGACTCAGCATTTTGAGTCTCTGGCTTACTGGGGTCATTATCTGCGGGAAGCAGTGAAAAGCATTTTCTCAGGGCATTCGTCACTTCCTATGTGGAATATGAATCTTGGCTACGGAGGGGATATTTTATCCACGTTAAATTATTATGCCATCGGTGATCCGCTGAATCTTCTGTATATCTTCGTGCCGATGAAACATACGGAAGTTATGTATAATTTTATGATCCTTCTGCGGATGTTTTTAGCGGGAACAGCCTTTATGTTATATTGCAGAAAGATGAACAAAAATAATTTCGCTTCTGTGCTGGGGGCTCTTGTGTATGTGTTCTGCGGTTTTATTTTCCGTTCAGGACTCAGGCATCCATTTTTTATTAATCCGATGATTTATTTTCCACTGCTGTGCCTGGGCGTTGAAAAGATCTATAAAAAAGAACGTCCTTACCTGTTTATCGCAGTCACTGCGGTGGCATCGATGAGTAACTTTTATTTCTTATACATGTTGACGATTTTTACAGTCATCTATGCACTGATCCGGTTTTATCAATACTATGCCGAGGACAGGCTTAAAAACTTTCTCGTGCTGCTCAGAGGATTCGCAGGATATTATATTCTGGGAGTGGCTCTTTCAGCAGTGATTCTTCTGCCTGCGGTCTATGGCTTTTTAGGAAACGGCCGCGGAGGCGGGCAGGTCCACAATCTGATCGCTTATCCGTTCAAGTATTATATTTTATTCCTGGAGAATTTTGTGGGATACGGAAACAGCGGACAGTCGACCAATGTAGGTTTCATCCCCATTGCAGGCATCGTTGTTCTGTTTTTGATGTATTCCCGCCGGATGAAACATAAAAAATACAAACTGGCCTTTTTGGGCTGTATCATATTCCTGGCACTTCCAGTGTTCGGATTTATCTTTAACGGTTTTTCCTACGTCACAAACCGTTGGAGTTTTGTCTTTACGTTCATCATTGCACTGCTTGTGGCAGAGATGTATCCGAGACTTTTTCATATGTCCAAGCGCCAGATCATGGGGATCCTGATCGGCATCTCTATTTATAATCTGATCATCAGAGTGGCTGAGCTGAGCAAGCCGGATGTGTTTAAAAATGATGGAGCCTATATAGCCGGTATTTTTCTCTTTTTGTTTTACCTGGTGTTACTGTTTTTTCAGTGGAAAAACATGGACAGTAAGAATATAGCTACCAAAATTGTTATCTCAGTGCTGATTGTGATCAGCATCGGGGTCCATGGATTTTACCGTTTCGGTGACGGCGGAAGAAATTATATCAGTGAGTTTTTAAACCATGGAGAAGCCTTGAGACTGCTTTCTTCTGATGAAAATAAACAGCTGAAAAAGCAGGCTGCAGGCCAGATGGTCAGAGTCCACAATGAAACTCAGAGGTTCCACAATTATGGTGTTCTGGACGAATTGAATACAGTCAGCGCTTACTACAGCATTATCCCGAAGGAGACAATGGAGACAGTGCGCAGCTATGAAACGTTGGGCATGCAGTATGCTGACAAGTATCATGGTGTGGATCTGAGACAGGGGCTGTTAAGCCTTGCCTCGGTCAAATATATTATGGTGCCTGAAAATGAAAACCTGAAGGGCTGCCGTCTGCTCCATGAGACAGATGGGGTCAGGCTCTATGAAAACCCATATGCCCTTCCGTTTGGGTATACGTATGATTCATGGATGAGCCAAAAGGAGTACGACTCCATGAACGGGGCAGAACGTGAGCAGGCGATGATCAAGTCGGCGGTTCTGAATGAGGGTGTAGAAGGCCTTAAGAAGCAGGAACGTTCTTCTGTACATGTTGGAGAGAAACGACTTTCCGGCAGACAAAGCCTGTCGGTCAATAAGGGAGGAAAGACCAAAAAGTATCGTGTCAAACTGAATTCCCAAAAGGAGAATTACATCTATATTAAGAATCTCCGGTACAGCCCTTTGACAAAAAACAAATCCAACATCTCAGATATTGCCTTAAAAGGGAAAAAAGGCAACAAAGGGATCGATGTCATGGACGGCTCAAAGGAACAGCATATTTATATTCAGGATAAGATGAGTTCCTACTATTTCGGACGCCATGATTATCTAATGAGAATTACCGGTGACGGGGACTTTGAAGTGAATTTTTTAAGCTCCGGAACATACAGTGTAGAGTCCATCTCTCTGATCTCTGTAAATCCTGAAAAGATGCAGAAAGAGCTGAAAAACAGAGAGCAGAATTCACTTCAGAATATTACCTATCAAGACAATGTATTTTCAGGGGAGATCAAGACCAGGAAAACAAAATTGTTGTGTATTCCGGTGGCATATTCTAAGGGATGGTCAGCGAAAGTAGACGGCAGGAAGACCAAAATATTAAAAACCAACGGTATGTATATGGGGTTAGTCCTTACGCCGGGTGAACACAAGATCACGTTAAATTACACAACTCCGTGGCTGATCCCGGGGGTTGCTGTCAGTACAGCTGCAGGGATCATCTTGATAATTTATATTGTAGTATCCAGAAAGAAGAGGAAAAGAGTATGAGAAGAGCCATAAGTACATTGACTGCAATCTGTCTTGCAGGGGGCCTTATTTTCATTCAGCCAGGGACAAAGCCAGTCCGGGCCGATAATTCTGAGAGTACCGCGGCATCAGTGACAGACCCAAATGAATATAAGACAAAAGAGGTCATTGTAAAATTCAAAGACGGTGTATCCGAGACAAAAAAGGAAAATATCATAGAGGAAACACCAGGAGAAGCCGAACAGGTAACGGGGACGGTAGCGGTGGTAAAGGCAGACACGAAAAAAGAGACGGCAGCCGCAGTGAAAGAACTGAACAAAAATGATGACGTAGAATATATACAGCCAAACTATGTCTATCGGCTGGTAGACGGGAACGGCAGAGTATCAGAGAGAGCGCGCGCCATGAAGACGGCTGGTGTTAACGATCCTTTCTTTTATGCACAGTGGGGGCTCTATAACTATGGAACAAACCTTACAGACTTTGTCCGCACTCAGGGTGGGGGACAGGGTGTTATGATTCCACAGAAAAAGGGATTGGATATTAATGTAAAGAATCTCTGGAAACAGCTGAACAAAAAAAATACGAGTAAGGTCATTGTGGCCAATATTGATACCGGAGTTGACTACACCAGTACTGACCTTAAGTCCGTTATGTGGAAGAATCCGAAAGAAAAGAAAAACGGGAAAGACAGTGATAAAAACGGCTACAAAGACGATATTTATGGCTGGAATTTTTATAATAACAATAACAAAGTCTATTCAAACAGGGCTTATAGCTACAATAATTATGAGGATGACCATGGGACCCACGGAGCGGGGACTATCGCCGCTGTGCGCAACAATGGCTATGGAATAGCGGGGATTGCATCGGGCACCAATGTAAAGCTTATGACCATCAAGGTTCTGGGCGGGAGAAAAGGCGAAGGAACAACCTTGAGTGTCATCAAGGGTATAAAATATGCCAAAAAGATGGGCGCCAAAATATGTAATTTGAGCTTTGGGTCCTATCAGAATGATAAGATGCTCAGGGATGTAATCAAAGATAGTAAAGATATGCTGTTTATCTGCGCTGCGGGAAATGAGAGAAACAACAATGACAGATATCCTGCTTATCCGGCCAGCTATAATTACAGTAACGTGATATCGGTTGCAAATCTTGATTACACAGGTTACTTAGAATCCTATTCAAACTATGGAAAGAAAAGTGTTCTGTTGGCAGCGCCGGGGACGGACATATTCAGCCTGGGTGTTAATGAACGGGGGATCGTTGAGACCGGAACCTCTATGGCAGCGCCTATGGTGACCGGTACGGCAGCTTTGATCTACGCAAAGTACCCGGGAATAACCCCTGCTATGGCGAAAAATGCGTTGAAGCGCGGAGCAACCAGAATCAGCAGCTTAAATGGAAAAGTGGCGTCCGGCGGATATTTGAATGCTGAAAAGACTGTGAATTCTAATTACTATCCACCATATATTACAGTTAAAACAACACAGAAGAAGAATTATTCTCTGGCAAAGGTCAGTGCCAAAAAGAGAGGCAGTACAAGAGTTACTGCAGTTAAATACATAACGGGAAAGAAGACTTCCGCTTACTTTTCCAATGGAAAAAGGGGATATAACGTAAAAAACGGGACACTCAAAGTAAAAAAGACCGGGTATTATACGGTTTATGCCAGAGACAGCGCAGGGAACCAGACAGTGAAGACCGTAAAGATCACTGCCGGGAAGCCGCCGAAGCTTAATGTCAAAGTATATAAAAAGAGCCGTTCAAAAGCAAAAGTTAGGATAAAAGCCTCAGACGAGAGCAAAAAGACATTAAAATTCAGATATGCAAAAGGGAAAAAATCTGCGTCTTATTTTAAGCAAGGAAAAAAAGGAAGCAGGCTGAAGAATAAGAAAGGCAGTGCCAGCTTTCAGGCGAAGAGGGGCAGGTATTATACGGTATATGTGGTAGACCGAAGCGGAAATGAGAAGATTAAGAAAGTGAAGATATAACTTTTAAGAAAGCAGAAATTGTAGGAATTTGTCTGAATGAAAGAAGGAATAGGGCAAATATGTTGTAGAAATATTACTTTTGTGATAAAATAGGGAATTAGAGAGATTAGCTTAGGGTAGGGATTCGGTGTTTTAATAGAGAGAGAATATGAATGAGGTGTAATGTAATAAAATTAAATTTTGTGATTGTGAACGGCATTAATGAGTATGACGTTTATTTTGGTGTATTTAAAAAGTGCAAAAAGAATTGCGTTATCAACGAAGATTAAAAGGTTTTAAGGAGAAATAATAAAAATGAACAAAGACGATGAGATTGAAATAGATTTAATTGATATGTGTAAATACTTTTGGTCAAAATGTTTGATCATTTTAGTCGCTATACTAATTGGGATAGGTATATCAGCGGTGATTAGTAAGATAACGAATAAGGTCATCTATACTGCAGAAACCAAGTTATACATATCAATTCCAAAAACGTCAGATAAAGTGTTAATACGCGATAATGCAAATGAACTTGTTCTAGATTATTTGGAATTAATAGAATCAGATTTGGTTCTCCAAAAAGTTGCAAAGGAAACAAAGCTTCCGCTACCAGAAATTAAGAAGTCTGTCTCTGTAAGTCAAATAGAAGGAAAGCGTTTTATTATCATTACAACACAAAATTATAAAGAATCAAGATGCAAAGTGATCTCAAATAACGTATTAAAGATTACTGAAAATACGATTACCAATGTCTTAAATAAAGAGAAACCTATTATTATTGAAAAAACAGAGACGCCGATAGAAAGCAATACAGTAAATTTCAAAAGTAATGTGTTAATTGGTGCAGCATTAGGATTTATCATCGTAATTGGACTTTTATTTATACAATACATAATTCGGATAAGAAGAAAAAGCAAATAAACATTAAAGGGTTGTAAGAATATGAATATAAAACGTTCACAAATGCAGAATCTGATAATTTATCTTTTAGATATTTTGGGAATCATTTTAGGTTATTTTATAATGATATTTCTTAGATTTAGAGGTAATGTTGAGTGGTATTTTAATAATATGGTGTTTTACCGATTAGTAATAGCTATCTTTATCCTGACTTTTATATATTTTATTTTTTATCCAAACAAGAATTTCTTTAAACGAAGTTTTTACCAGGAGTTATGGCATAATTTGAAAATGAATGTTCTTGCGGCAGCATTCATGGCAACAGTAGCTTATTTAATAGATGATGCAAGAGATTACTCACGCTTTATATATATCATGACAATGGTTTTCAGTTTTTTCTGGATGGAAATTGTACATCATATATATCGTTGGCATATGCTCAAATCACGCAAACATAGTCAGACAAGTCAAAAGATGCTTATTATTACTACAAGCTCTAAAGCCAAAGAAGTAATCGGTAATATCATAAAAGAAAAAACATGGGATATTTGGATTACAGGAATTGTAATACTAGACGAAGATAAAACTGGACAAACGATATTAAATATACCGGTTGTTTCCAATAAAGAAAATATGTACTTATATGCAGTTCGTTCTGTTGTGGATGAAATATTCTTATATATTCCTAATTCAAGTAATATGCCTCTAAAAGAAATGATACAAAATTTTAGAGAAATGGGTATATCTGTTAAAATGAATATTGATTTATTTGATATGGCTATTAATACTGAAAAATACATTGATAAAGTTGGAGAATATAATACTGTTTGTTTCGCACCAAAAATAACACCTCTACATATGGTTTTTCTTAAAAGGTTTACTGATATTGTAGGAGCTGTTTTGGGGTTAATTATAACAGCATTAGCTATGGTTATCCTTGGACCTTTGATCAAATTGGAATCTCCGGGGCCACTCTTTTTTTCTCAAAAAAGAGTGGGCAGAAATGGAAGGATTTTTAAAATATACAAATTCAGGTCAATGTATGCAGATGCGGAAGAAAGAAAAAAGAATTTAATGGAGAAAAATGAAATGAAAGGGCTTATGTTTAAAATGAAACATGATCCTAGAATAACGAAAATCGGAAAATTTATTAGAAAAACTAGTATAGACGAATTGCCTCAGTTTTGGAACGTACTCAAAGGAGATATGAGTTTGGTTGGGACAAGGCCTCCTACTATTGATGAATTTGAACAATACAAGGGATATCATAAACAACGACTTAGTATGACTCCTGGTTTGACAGGAGTTTGGCAAGTTAGTGGGCGCAATGATATTAAGGATTTTGAAGAAATTGTAGCTATGGATGTTGACTATATTAACAATTGGTCTCTGAAGAGAGACATAGAAATTATATTACAGACAATAAGAGTTGTGCTTACGAGTAGTGGGGCTAGATGATTTTCGTATTTAAAAAAGATGGGGTTAAAATCTGTGAAAAAAGAAAAGCAACAATTAAAAATAGCAATGCTTGGACATAAACATATCCCATCACGCGAAGGTGGAATTGAAGTAGTTGTTGGAGAACTTTCCACTAGAATGGTTAAATTGGGACATGAAGTAACGTGCTACAATCGTGGGGGACATCATGTAAGTGGCAAAAAAATTTACTTAGATAATTTGACAAACCATAAAGGAGTTAAACTAAAGAGTGTTCCAACGATAAACAGGAGAGGCCTTGCGGCAATGTCAGCTTCTTTTTTCGCTTCAGTACGGTGTGCATTTGGGCGATATGATGTTGTGCATTTTCATGCTGAGGGTCCGTGTGTAATGATATGGTTGCCGCATATATTTGGGAAGAAATGCATTGCAACAATACATGGACTTGATCACCGAAGAGCCAAATGGGGAAGATTAGCGAGTGCTTATATTTTTTTGGGGGAAAAAATGGCGGCAAAGTATGCTGATGAGATAATAGTGTTAAGCAGAGGTGTACAACAATATTTTTTAAATGAATATCATAGGGAAACAACTTTTATCCCTAATGGGGTTGTTCGCCCTCAAAAACGAATGGCCAACATCATAAGTAAAAACTATGGTTTGAATAAGGATGGCTATATTTTATTTTTGGGTAGACTAGTTCCTGAAAAAGGTCTTATTTATTTGATCGAAGCATTTAAAACTGTGAATACTGACAAAAAACTGGTTATTGCGGGAGGTTCATCAGACACAGATGAATTTGCCAATAAATTGCGTAAGCTAGCTGAAGGAGACGAGAGAATCATGTTTACAGGGTTTGTTCAGGGGCTGATATTAGAAGAATTGTATAGTAATGCTTATATATATGTACTTCCCTCAACTTTGGAGGGCATGCCAATAAGTTTACTTGAGGCAATGAGTTATGGGAATTGTTGTCTTGTTTCGGACATAGCAGAATGTACAGATGTGGTTGGGGATTATGCCATCAAATTTAAAAATAGAGATACAAGTGATTTACAGGACAAAATACAGGGGCTTTGTTTTAATACAGATCTTGTCAACCAATATAAAAAATTATCATCTGACTATATATGTAAGAAATTTAACTGGGATGATATCACATGCAAAACTATCAAATTATATAGGAGTTAATTAAGTGATACGAATTTTACAAGTCGTAAATAATATGCATCGTGCAGGATTAGAAACAATGCTAATGAATTATTATCGACATATTGATAGAAATAAAATACAATTTGATTTTTTGACACATCGTTCAGAAAGAGCTGATTATGATGATGAAATTAAGGAACTTGGAGGAAAGATATATCATGCCCCAAGATTGTATCCTCAAAATTATCCGGCTTATTTTAAATATATGAAAAATTTCTTTCAAGAACATCCTGAGTACAAGATTGTTCATTCCCACATTGACTCGATGAGTTATCTGCCATTAAAGGCTGCAAAAAAAGCTGGAGTACCAATCAGAATTGCTCATAGCCATAATACATCAATCGACAAAGATTTTAAATACCCGTTGAAACAGTTATTTAGAATAAAAATTAATTCTGTAGCTACCCATAGATGTGCATGTGGAGAAATCGCAGGGGACTACCTTTTTAGGGGAAAAAAATACATGATTATACCTAACGCTATTGAATCTGAAAAATTTTTATATAATAGTAGAATCCGTAAGTTAAAGAGAGAAGAGTTAAATATCACAGATCAATTTGTAATTGGACATATTGGTAGATTTTCAACTCAAAAAAACCACAAGTATTTGATTAATTTGTTTTCTGAATTTTTAAAAATACATTCTAATTCAATTTTATTATTAATAGGGAAAGGCGAAAACTTTAATGAAATACAACAACAGGTTTCTAACTTAAGATTGGAGCAAAAAGTTATTTTTTTAGGTGGCCGTGAAGATGTTTCTGACCTGTATCAGGCTATGGATGTTTTTATTTTATCCTCTTTGTATGAAGGCGTTCCTGTAGTTGGAATAGAGGCGCAATTTTCTAATTTGCCTTGTATATTTTCAGAAGGGGTACCAAGAGAGGTTTCTTTTACTAATAGGACTACTTTTTTAGAGTTAAGTTATGAATTTGACAATTGGATTCAAGCAATTATGAGGTACCTTCCGGATTTGAAACGTAACCTTACAAATAGGTCGATACATGAAAGTAAGTATAATATATGTAACGCTTATAAAATCCTTGAAAATTACTATGTCAATATTTCAAATATATGATTATTTAGGGAGATATAGATGAAAAATAATATATTAATAATCGACAGTGATTATGAGGAAGCACAGGATTTTGTTAAAGGATTGCGTGATACAACCAATACTGATTGGTCTGTTTTGTTGTATGAAAATAATAAAATTTATGGAATAAGAAGATATATTAAATTCTTTACAGTAGCTTGGCAGTTTTTTTTACAAAGAAGGAAATATAAAGAATCTGTTATTCTGTGTTGGCAGCAGTTTTATGGTATCATTCTTGCTTTTTTTTGTAAATTTTTTCATGTAAAAAAACAATTCAATATAATCATTATGACATTTATCTATAAGCCGAAAAAAGGTATTCTAGGAAAGATTTTTTTTCGTTTTGTTAAGTATGCGATTACATCTAAATATGTGGATCAAATAGTCTGTACATCGAAGAAAGAAATATCTAATTATTCAAGAACCTTTGGATTGAAAGAATCAAAATTTTCTTTTGTGAAATGGGGAAGTATTGATTACGAAAAACGCGTTCCTGTAAAAAAAAATCTTCAAAGTCAGAAATATGTATTTTCTACAGGGAGGAGTAATCGGGATTATGATTTTTTAATAGATACTATAGAAAAGACAAACTACACATTAATTATTGCTTGCGATGAATTAAATAGAAAATCTAGTGATAATATCATGATTTATGATAATCTTTATGGGGAAGCCATGCTTGAATATATGAAAAATGCATGGTGTGTTGTAATATCTTTAAAAGATGATATGATTGCCTCAGGGCAGCTTGTATTACTTCAAGCTATGAATCTGGGGGTACCGGTAATTATTACAGAATCACATGGTGTAACGGATGATTATGTAATAAATGAGTATAATGGGTTGATAATAAAAAAACAAGAAAAAGAATTGATAAGGGCATTAAATAAGATAGAACATGATGATAATTTATATAAAAGGTTAAGTGACAATGGTAAAATTGAATTTAAAAATAACTATACAAAATATAGTTTAGGGGAAAATATCGGGAAAGTAGTTGTAGAAGTAATGGAGAGAAAAATTAATGAAGCCAATTATTAGTATAATAATTCCAGTCTATAATGTAAGTAAGTTACTTAGTCGTTGTATGGATACAATATTAAATCAAACGTTAAAAGAAGTAGAACTAATTTTAGTGGATGATGGTTCTACTGATGGGAGTGGTGATTTATGTGATGAATATCAAGAGATAGATGACAGAGTAATCGTAATCCATAAACAAAATGCTGGATTGGGTATGGCGCGTAACACTGGTCTGGAAATAGCACAAGGTAAATATATTGGCTTTGCTGACTCTGATGATTTCATCGATATCAATATGTATGAAAGTTTATATAAACAAATGGAAAAAGATCAATCAGACACCTGTTTTTGCCGATATTATAATGTTTCAAAGACAGGTAAGATATCAGTGGCCCCTGAAGCTTATAAACAGACTGTTTACCGTGGGGACAGTATAAAGAAACAACTGATGCTGGGGATGATTGGCGCATTGCCAGAAAGTAATAATGATGTGGATATTGGTATGTCAGTGTGGAAGGGTTTATATTCAGCTGAAGTTATAAGGCAACATAAGATTTGTTTTCCATCAGAGAAAAAATATATCTCAGAAGATATTATTTTTCATATGAGTTACTTACAAAGTGCTAAACAAGTCAGTGTGATACAGAATAAGTACTACTATTACTGCGACAATGGATCCTCGTTAACAAAATCATATAATGCAGAAAGATTTATAAAGGAAAAAATTCTTTTTAAAAAGGAGGAAGATGAACTAAGTAAGATTTTTTCTGAGGGAGAATACAAAAACCGTTTATATAAAGCTTTTATAGGAAGAGTACGCCGTTGTCTAACGCAAGAAGTACATAGTAATCCCAATAAGAAAATGGCTAATAATAATATAATGAAAATCTGTAGTGATACCTTGGTACAGGATATATTAGAAGATTTTAAATATCAAAAGATCAATTATAAAAAACAAATCATTAATATCCTAATAAGGAAGAAATGTGTGCGATTGATTAAAATAATATTTATTTTGTTTAAATAATCAATAAGGAAAAAGAAAAATGATAAAAACAAGAAAAGATTTAAATGAATACCAGATTTATGAAAGTAATCTTTATATTCCTCAATTACAAAAAGATAAGAACTTGGAAAAAATTACATATATGCCAAATCGGTTAATATTAAAATATATCTTGCTTCTAAGAAAGACAGAATACTATTATAACAATAGAGAAAAATGGAATTATGCATTGGGATATCTTTATTATAGAAGAAAAAAAAATAAATTAGGAATAAAATTAGGAATTGAAATATTTGAAAATTGTTTTGATAAAGGGTTACAAATATATCATGCTGGAAATATTGTGATTAATGGCGAGGCCAAAATTGGTAAGAACTGCAGGTTACATGGCTCTAATTGCATTGGCAATAATGGATATTCTTTAGATTGTCCAAGAATTGGTGATAATGTACGATTGGGAGTCGGAGCTGCAGTTATAGGAAATGTTACAGTGGGCGATAATATAACTGTCGCTGCAGGTGCTGTGGTTGTTAATTCCTTTGAAGAAAAAGGAATTACAATTGGAGGAGTTCCAGCAAAGAAAATAAAGTAACTATAGATTATAGATTTAGGGTAGGAAGGACATGTACTTATCAGGTACAAAGATTTAATATGAAATTACTTTTACATATACCTAAACAATCGAAGATTGCAATTTATATACAAATTCTGGTTGTCTTGTGTGTATTTGGTTTGATAGATTTTTTACACTTTCCAAATGTTTTAAGATATACGATGGATTTCATACTATTGTATACCATAGTAAAAAGCATTGGTAAAATAAATCGTACTTTTAGAAGGAATTATGGAACATTTTTTTTATTATTACTAATTCTTATATTTTCAACATCTTTATTTGGAGGAATAATTAATAGCATATCGCCGCTGTATTATTTTTGGGGTTTTAGAAATTATAGTAGGTTCTATCTGTTTTTTATTGTATCTGTGGTCTTACTAGGCGAAAGTGATATTGATAAACTTGTCTCAATGATAGAGAAAGTTTTCTTTATTAATGTTATAATCTGTACTATTCAGTATTTTATTATGGGGCTAAATGGAGATTTCTTAGGTGGACTTTTTGGAAGACAACAAGGTTGCAATGCGTATATGAATATACTATTATGTATCGTATGGGCCTCTCAATTGGGGAAATATGTCATGAGAAAGAGTTCTTTAATATATACAGCTATGATTGCAATAGGTTGTTTGTATCTAGCAACACTTGCAGATATCAAACTTTACTTTATCGAATTTGTCTTATTTATATTTGTAGCAATACTTTCAAAAAAATTAACTTTGAGAAACTTGAAAATAGTTTTACTTGGATTAGCAGCTATAGGGCTTGCTACATTTCTTTTGACAGTCCTAGTGCCTGATAGTTTGGACTTTTTTCTTGATGCCAAAACAAGAAGCTTTTATTTAGGGGGCAATGGATATACAAATACCGGTGATCTAAATAGATTTACAGCAATAGAGAAGATATATAGTAAATTTTTTGAGAATTTACCTTTGAATAATTTCTTTGGATTTGGATTAGGTAGTTGTGATACAAGCAATTTCACTTTTTTACAAACACCGTTTTATACTACATTTGGTTATTTGCATTATAGATGGTTTTCACATGCATGGATATATTTAGAACAAGGATGGATTGGGCTCATTTTAATATTTTTGTTTTTCTTTGCTATGCTATTTTATATGATTTATGTTAAGAAACAGATTGTTCGTACAGATTTATGGATTATTGCGGTTTTATGTTGGATGAGCTCTTTCATAGGACTTATATATAATAGTGCAACTCAAACAGAAGCATGTTATCTAATAGCTCTTATTTGTGCCGTACCGTTTGTTTTAATGAAGGATAGAAAGTAGGAGTGAATATGAATGATTTAATTAGTGTAATAATACCTGTATACAATGTTGAGAAGTATTTAAAAAAATGTATCTATAGCGTAGTAAACCAAACATTTCAAAATATTGAAATAATATTAGTTGACGATGGTTCAACGGATGCTTCCGGAGATATTTGTGATGATTTTGCTAAATTAGACCGCCGAATTAAGGCCTTTCATAAAAAAAATGGGGGGCTATCATCTGCTAGAAATTTTGGGATTAAAAAATCAACAGGTAATTTTTTAGTTTTTGTTGATAGTGATGATTGGATTTCAAAAAATATGATAGAAGATTTGTACAATGCAGCCAAAAAAAATGATGTTAAAATTGTTTGTTGTGGAAGAAATATTGTAGAAGATGGGAAAAAGTGTATACCTATTCATGTTCCTGAATGTAGGAAATTTTCTACGGAAGAAGCAGTGAAAGAAATTTTATTTGATTCTGAAGTAGGGGTAGCTGCATGGGGGAAAATATTTCACATTGATACTATAAAAGATATTCCTTTTCCGGAAGGTGAAATACATGAAGATGTAGCGATTATGTGTCGAGTATTTGATAAATGTGACAGTATTTATGCAATATCGAAAGCAGAATATTATTATAGAATTCATCCAAGTGGATTGAGTAAACAAGATTATTCTGTACAATATGATGTGGTATTAAAACATGTCTTGAACAATGAAGAATATTTAAGGAAATATCATCCAAAATTAAGAAAGGCAGCTGAAGCTGCAGTTGCTCATGCATGTTTAGACATGCTTATAAAAATTTCTAAGACACCGAACGGTAACGTTATTTTTGAGAAGGAGTTAAAAATTTATCGCAAAAACTTGGTGCATCGTATCGCAAAGTATTGGACATTGAAAAGAATTTCAATAAAAAGGTTAGTTTGGAGTTTAATATTTCTTTTTCATAATAGAGTTACCAACCGTTTGTATAAACTTACGGGAATATACAAATGAAGCTTATGATTAAATATTGGGAGACATATTATGGAAAGAATAAAACTAAGTATAATTTTACCTGTATATAGGGTTGAAAAATATATAAAAAGATGTTTGGAAAGTATTTTGCCACAATTAACATCAGAGGTCGAACTTATAATTGTTGATGATTGTTCGCCTGATAGATCTATTGATGTCTGTAAAGAGTTGATTAAGGATTGGAGTCAAATTCAACTTATATCAAGGAAAACAAATGGAGGGCTTTCGGCTGCCAGGAATACTGGATTGGCATTAGCAAATGGAAGGTATTGTTGGTTCATAGATAGTGATGATTCTATAGAACTTCAATCAATTGAAAGAATCATTCATTATTTAAACCATAAGGATGTAAATATACTTATCTTTAATCATACTAGAGTTAATGAAGCAGGGGAAAGAATTAGCATTTCTCAACTAAAAGAACAAAATATAATAATAGAGGATGAATCTCAAAAAATGCAGATTCTCTGTGATTATTTAATCAATAAATTTGGATTTGAAGTATGGGGAAAAGTTTTCTCTATGAAGATCATTAAAGAGAATAATTTAGATTTTGCCCCAAATAACAAAATTTTTGCTGAAGATATATGTTTTACATTATTGTATCTTTATTATTGCCCAGATATTCATATACTTGAAGAGTCTTTCTATTTTTATCTTATAAGAAGCGATTCAATAATGGGTAGCAAAAATACAAGTAAACTGAATGAAATGTATTCTCTATCAAATTTAATCTTTAATTTGATGGAAGATAGATATTTTAAACAGTATTATAATCTTATTTATTCAGGAATCATGCAAATCGAGTATAATAACTCAAAGTGGTGCGATATTTTTAATTTCTTATTAAAACATAAAGAAGACTCTCTACTTTTTAGATTAAATAAAAGTGTTTTAGAAAATAAAAGAAAACATTTTGAAGTTTATTCAAAAAAGACAAGTTTAACACACATATTATACGCCAAAGTGGCTATAAGTATTTTACAAGGGAAAGAGTTAGAATATAGATTTTGGCGTTACATTATTAATAAAGTTTTATAGGAAAGGTCATGTATGCAGAAGATTATAAATAAAATCTTAAAGATAAAACTTTTATTTGTTTGTTTTTTTTCTAAAAAAAAGATTTTAATATTGAATACACCAGTGCATGGAAATCTAGGTGATCATGCAATTACCTTGGGAGAAAAGAAATTTGCTCGATTGTTCTTTTCGGATTATAAAGCTATTGAAGTGGAAGAAAGTTTATGTACGGATACTTTTCTTCAAGTTCTGTCATACTTTATCAATCAGACAGACTTAATTTTTTTGCAAGGTGGGGGATTTATGGGGGATTTATGGCCTAGACATGAAATTGTCATGTTAAAAATTATAAAGATCCTTTCAAAACATAATAAAGTAATTATGCCACAAACATGTTATTTGCAAGATAATTCACAAGAAAGCATCAATCAATACAGAAAAAAATATGAGGATGCAGAAAATCTATTATTTATTTTTAGAGATAAAAAATCATATGATTTTTTTACTAACAATATAATAGATGCCTCAAAATGCAGGCTTTACCCGGATATTGCTTTAATTTTATCCTCCCCCCAAAATATAAAACGATCAGGTCTATTGCTGTGCCTAAGAGAGGATAAAGAACAGATTTTAAATTATCAAAATAAAAGCCAGATAATAAATAGTATTGCACAGATTAGCAAAAAGTTATCTAAAACAAGTACAGTGATAGAGCAAAATATATCTCCTAGAAGAAGAGAGTTTTTTTTAAATAAAAAATTAGATGAATTTGCAAAGGCAGAAATTGTTATTACTGATCGCTTACATGGTATGATATTTGCGACTATAACTGGAACTCCATGTATTGCATTTGATAATTTAAGCAATAAGGTCTCAGGTGTATATGAATGGATCATGGATCAGTCCTATGTAAAATGTATTGATTTTGATCGTTGTGGTATGGAAGAAGCTGAGGAGATAGTCCATATACATTCAGGAAAATACACTCAAAAAAGAATTATGTGCGAACTAAAGCACATGCGGGATGATATATTTGATTTTTTCAAATTAATATAGAGGTAAGTATATGGATAAAATTAATCGATTTTTTGAATGTTTATTGCCAACCACTCAATGTAATTTAAAATGTGAATATTGTTATATTATCCAAGAAGGCAGGAGAAGCATGGAGCAAATTGGATTAGATTATGATATTAAGCATATTAAGCAAGCATTATCTAAAAGTAGGGTTGGAGGAACATCATTGTTTAGTATTTGTGGAACAGGAGAAACACTTTTACAAAAGGAAAGCGTAAACCTGGTTCATTCATTACTTAAAGAGGGTCATTATGTAAATATTACAACAAATGGAACAATCACAAAACAATTGGAAAAGCTTTTGAACTTTGACACAAAATTATTATCACATTTACATATTTCTTTTTCGCTCCATTATTTGGAGTTAAAGAAGAGAAATTTATATGATGTATTTTATGATAATATAAAAAAAGTTAAAAATACTAATTGTTCATTTTTAGTACAGGTAAATTTATATGATGGTTATTTACCTTATTGGGAGGATATAAAAACGGATTGTTTTGATAATTTAGGCGCTTTTCCGCAGGTTGCAGCAACAAGGTACGAACCTATGGGTGAGGTACTGGAGGAGGTTAAACTACATACGAATTTATCATTAGATGAATACATCAAAGTAGGACAAGAATTTCAATCTCCACTATTTGACTTTACAATGCAGAATTTTAATGTAAAACGAAAAGAATTTTGTTATGCAGGGGACTGGAGTTTTAATTTGAACTTAAAAAATGGAATGCTCAAATCCTGTTACCATAGTGGTAAAGTACAAAATATTTTTGATAATATTCAAGCACCTATTATATTTGAAGCTGTTGGTCATAACTGTGTTAGTCCATATTGCATAAATTCAAGTCATTTTATTTCTTTAGGAGTCATACCTGAAAAAAAGTGCCCTTCATATTGTGAATTAAGAAATAGATCTGAGGCTGGTTGGTATACAGAAGAAATGGAAAGGTTTTTGAATCAAAAATTATTTAATAACCATGATCAATATAGCATTATTAGACGAATGTATATTGATTTTAAATACAAACTAAAAGAATTTGTTAAACTTATTTTTAAGTAAAGAGGTTTTATGGGAGCTTCAAGAAAGAAAAAATCATTTATAAATATTTTAAGTGGAATAGGATATCAATTATTTGTAGTAATCATTTCATTTATTTCTCGAACAATCTTTATCCATACACTGGGAAATGGATATTTGGGATTAAGCAGTTTGTTTACAAATATATTGTCTGTGTTATCCTTGGCAGAGTTGGGTATTGGAACTGCTATGACTTATAGTTTGTATAAACCATTAGCTGAAAACGATACAAAAAGAATTGCTTCCTTATTAAAATATTTTAGAAAATTATATATTGTTATTGCAATGACTATATTAACGTTAGGGTTCACTATTATTCCTTTTTTAGGTTTTGTAATTAATTTGAAGACACCTATTCCGTATATTTCATTTTATTATTTGCTTTATCTTATTGACACAGTAATTTCGTATTTGTGCTTATTTAAGGCATTAGTTCTGACAGCGGATCAAAAAGATTATATTATAAAAGTTTATAGAATGATATTCGACTGTATACGATTAGTTCTTCAGTTAATAATTTTAATTGTATTTAAAAATTTTACTATTTATTTAGCAATGCAAATTTTATGTTCAATTGGAGGGAATCTTGCAATTGCACGTTATGCATCAAGAAAGTATCCGTATATTAACCAGGGTAATGAATTAGAGAAATTTGAAAAACAAAATATTTGGAAAGATATCAAAGCTATGTTCTCCTACAAATTAGGGGGGGTAATACTTAACAATACCGATCAACTACTAATGTCAATCTTAGTTAGTACCGAAATTGTAGGACTATACTCGAATTACTATTTACCTATTAAAGCTGTGACCGGCATTACTAGCTCTGTTTTTATTGCTTTACAGGCCAGCATCGGTAATTTAGTTGTAGAGGAAAAAGCCGAAAAGCAATATAAAATTTTTAAAGTCCTAGATGTAAGTAGTTTCTGGATTTACGGATTTTGTTCCGTCTGTTTTTGTGTCTTGTTACAAGATTTCATAACAATTTGGTTGGGAGCTAAATTTTTACTACCTATAAATGTAGTATATATTATTGCAATTACATATTATTTAACTGGTGTTTTATATCCCATATGGTGCTTTCGAGAGACAGTTGGACTTTTCCAACATACAAAAAATATTCTTTTCTTTGCGGCATTGATAAATTTGTTTTTTTCAATCGTACTAGGAAGAGTATGGGGTATCTCAGGAATTCTGTTGGCTACAATATTGGCCCGGTGTTTAACTAATGTCTGGTATGAACCATTTAAATTATTTAAGATATACTTTCAACAACCAATATGGGGCTACTATGTGAAACAAATAAAGCAATTTATATTGTTAGTATTTACAGTTATATTAATCAATCAGATTACTTTATTAAGTGGAATTTCAAATATATATATATTATTTGGTGTTAAAGTGGTTTTGTGTATACTGATTCCTAATACATTAATTATAGGATTTTCAAAGAACTCGGAGGAGTTTAAATATCTTTTTGAATATATTTCTACGGTAGTAGGAAAGATTTTTAAGATAAAAAGATAAAAGGAATCCTATTTTAAGTTACTTAGCAATGATAATTTCAATAAATGAAACACATACGTATGTAGTAATTTAAAGCAATTTATGGTACCATAGAATGGTGTTTTTATTGTATTAGATGGAATTGATAGAAGTGTAATACTTCTAGATTCCATTTTGTTTCTATACTTTATTATTTAATATGAAATATAATTGGAGAGGGAGTAATGTGATGAAAAAAGAACAAAAAAAAATAAGACGAATAATATCAATTTTCTTTTTTGCTTTAATATTTGTTGGGACAAGTACACATCCTGTTATGGCAAAAACACCAAAAGTCAAAAAAATTAAATGGTCTAATGTGAAAACTAAGCGAACAATGTATAAAGGAACAACAAAGCAATTTAAGGTAAAAATTACACCTTCAAAAGCTAAGAAAAGAAAATTGCAATGGTATTCCAGCAATAAGAAAATTGTTAAAGTTAACTCGAAAGGTTTGGTTAAGGCTGTGGGCAATGGAACAGCTTATATTACTGTAAGAGTTAAAAGCCAAAAATATAGAAAAATCAGTTGTAAGATCAAGGTTAAAACTAAAAAAGTAACCAGTGTCAAATTTAATACCAATAAGGTAGTCCTGCAAGTTGGAAAAACTTATACAAGAACACCAAAGGTTTCACCATCCTATGCTTATAATAGAAAGGTGTCTTATAGCTCATCCAATACTAAAGTTGCTACTGTGAATTCATCTGGTAAAGTTACTGCACGATCAGTAGGGTATGCGACAATAACAGCTAAGTCAAAAGACGGATCAAAAAAACAGTCAAGTTATAAAGTACGTATAATAGGTAAAATCAATAGTTCAAGTATGAATTTTATTGCTCACAGAGGACTAAGTGCACAGGCTCCAGAGAATACAGTTTACGCATTTGAACTAGCTGGTAAGGAAAAGTATTGGGGAGCAGAGACAGATGTCAGAAAGACGTCGGATGATAAATTTGTTTTATTACATGAACCCACTTTAGAAAAAATGTGTGGAGTCAATAAGCGTCCTGAAGATATGACATTTGATGAAGTAAGGGCATTAAAAATTACGGGAGGAAATAATATTTCTAAATGTAAAAATATACAAAGTGCAACCAGGATTGCATCTTTGAAAGAATATTTAGATGTGTGTAAAAAATATAATATGGTACCGCTAATAGAAATTAAAGTTGAATCCGAAAAAGGTGACAAAATCAATATGTCTCAAAAAGATTTAAAATTATTGTATGATTATGTAAAAAATATTATGGGGAATTCCCAATATACTTTTACCTCATTTGATCTTGACACAGTGGTGGATATGTACCACATAAAAAAGGGAAAAGGCGATACCAATGTCAACTTAAGACATATTGTAAGTTATCCTAACACCCAAAATATAACTTATTATAAGAAGCGAGGAATTCAATTAGACTGTAATTACAAAAACGTTTCAATAGCAACACTTCAACGTTTTCAAGATGCTGGATTGACAATGTGTGTCTGGACAATAGATGACCAAGAATTAATCTGGGACTATAAACAGGCGGGTGCAGACTATATTACTACTAATACAAAATTCTGGTAGAATTTATAATATATTTTCGTTGAGGTGGAAGATAATGAGAAGCAATAGTAAATTTATAATTTTAGATACAGTTCAAAGTCTTTTGATTAAGGGATTTATAGTGGTTTCTTTATTATTTCCAATGGTTACTTTGATTTCTAGCCGCTCGGACGCTTCACGCGCATATCCAGAGTTTATATTAAGTAATCTAGTTGTGGTGATGGCATCAATTTTTTTGATAATCAGAGGAGTTGTATACAAGATAAAAACGCTACGATATAAAATTTTGTTTGTTCTAGTGATTCTTCTTACTTTATCATATGATTTCTTTTACGTTAAAGAGCTGAGTTATATCAAGTGGAAATGGAATGCCATCAATATCACTATAAGTTTTTTATTCTTTGCTATTCTATTGCTATTTAAAAATAAAAAATTCTTTGAAAAATATAAAATAATTAATTTTTTAATACTATTTATCGTTTTTTCAAATTTGATTGGTTTAATTCTTTATTTTAAAGGCTATATGTCTGTTGAATTTGCAGATTGGCATTTTAACCTGTTACCCAAAAACTTTCAACTCTATGGAGAGAGCCGACTGAACTGGATTTATTTTCATAAAAGTCAATATTCACTGATGTTACTTCTTTATCTTTCTGTCTTTGTTGTTTATAAACAGAAATTTAAGAATATGCTAACATATATATTAGGCATCATGTTTCTTTTGCTATGTCTGCTTTTGGCTCATACATATACTGCGATTATAGGTGCACTTTTTATAATAGCCTGCAGCATCTTGGATTTAATTATAAACAATGTGAAAAGTAAAAAGATTTTTTTTGGAATTATTCCTGTTGCTGCATTTGGTGGTCTTTTAATTAACAGTATAAGTAAGGAGAGGGAGATCTTATCTCTAGGAGGACGGGTTAGTATATGGAGAGCGTCTATTGCAAAGATTAAGGAAATTCCTCATGGAGTTGGATTGAAATTTAGAGGAGTCTGGATACCATTGGAGAATGGGACAAAAGTGGATAACTGTCATAATATTTTTTTAAATGAAGCATTTAGATTTTCTATTCCTGTGGCTATTTCATATACATTATTATTCATGGTAATTGTTTTGTATTCTTTAAAAGACAAATTTTCCTTTTTGAGACTGGGCATATGGCTGGCTGTAATAATTCAGTTAAGTATGGATTATTCTCTCTTAGCAACAGACTTATCTATCTTTTTATTTTTGATTTATTGCATTTTTTTCTTACCTTTGTCAGAAGAAGATAATATAAATCCGGAAGAACATAACAAGTAAAATAATAATAGGTGAAAAATGACAAAATTATATTTAGTAGTTCCATGCTATAATGAAGAGGAAGTTTTATTTGAGACGTCTAAACAACTTCTTGTGAAGATACGAACACTTCAGGAATCGGGAAAGATTTCCGGTGATAGCAGAGTTGTATTTGTAGACGATGGTTCAAAGGATAAAACCTGGGATATTATTAAAGAACTCCATTTAAAAGACAAGACGATTTCAGGAATAAAGCTTTCAAGAAATAGAGGACACCAAAATGCATTACTGGCAGGACTCTCAGCTGTTGTTGATTTGGCGGATGCCGTCATATCTTTGGATGCAGATTTGCAGGATGATATTAATGCTATAGACAAGATGCTTGAAAAGTATGTACTTGGGAATGATATTGTATATGGTGTTCGAAGCAGCCGAAAAAAAGATACTTTTTTTAAGCGTTTCACGGCAGAAGGTTTTTATAAGATTATGAGTTTCTTAGGGGCTGATGTGGTATTTAACCATGCTGATTATCGTTTGTTAAGTGCGCGGGCACTAGAAGGTTTGTTAGGATACAAGGAAGTAAATTTATTTTTACGTGGAATCATTCCATTGATTGGTTATCGAAGTGATATTGTTACCTATGAACGAAAAGAAAGATTTGCAGGTGAGAGCAAATATCCTTTGCGGAAAATGTTATCATTTGCTTTTGAAGGTATTACTTCCTTGAGTGTTAAACCAATAAGACTTATCTTTTCTGTTGGACTAATTATTTTTTTCCTCAGTATAATTGCAATGGGCTATTGTATATTTAATTACACAATCGGCAATACAGTAAGCGGATGGACAAGTTTAATTATGTCAATTTGGTTATTAGGAGGCCTGCAATTAATTGCAGTAGGAGTTATTGGTGAATATATAGGTAAGGTTTATTTGGAGACAAAAGAACGACCGAAGTTTATTATAGAAGAATTTTTGCACTGATTTCAGGAGAGAGGTATGAGAACCAACTTAAAAAACTTGTTTATAAAAGTAGTTTTATTTTTGCTTGCAAGCTGTCTTGTTTACATTACTTATTATTCTTTTAATTTACCAAAAGCGAAGTTAATAAATGCGATTAATCCCATAAAATTTTATGAAAAAAATGTAAGAAATATACCTTTAATTCTATGTGTTGGTATATTTCTTTTGAGTTTTTTCGTTTTTTTAGTTTTTTCTAAGATCTCCAAGATATCAGAAAAGAAACTTAAAATTTTTACTTGTTGTTTGGTAATTTCAATTATATTAATTCAATTATTTTTTGTGATGAAATATACAACTATTCCAATCACAGACAATTATATGATACATGATCAGGCACTTGCTTTAGCTAAGAACAAAAATTCTGTTATTGATACAAGTATTCCTTATTTTTCGAAGTATGGAAATAATTATTTTTTCACTGTAGTTGTAGCGCAATTCTTTAAACTGATGCTTAGCGTTGGATTTTCTAATACTTTATTGGGAATGACTTTATTAAATATTTTACTGATAGATATCGGCATTACATTTGCTGTCTTAATTGTTAAACAGTTGTTCAATTTGAGGAGTGCATGTAAGCTTTTATTTATTTTTTTGATGAGTCCCGCACTGTATTTTTCAATTTCTTGGTGTTATACTGCAACCTTTAGTATCCCTTTTTTAATGGGAATTATTTATTTTGGTATTTTACTATCTAAAGAAAAACGTAGAAAGTGGATTATAATAAAGGGGGGACTTATTTCCTTTTTTTTAGTTACAGGATTTAATATTAGACCAACTGCAATCATCTCATTTATAGCTGTTGTAATTTGCTTTCTCTTGTCCGATTTATTCAGAAAGAAGATAAGGAATTATTGTATTTTGATTGGTACCATTTTGATTTTTTCTATTTGCTTTTTTTCTTTTAATAAAGGAATAGTGAAAAAATATGTTAAAGATTCGTCAAATAATTTTCCTATAACCCATTGGATCATGATGGGTATGCACGGCGATGGCACGTTTTCTCAGGATGATGAAGAATTTACGAATAGTTATAAAAGTAAAAAAGACAAAGAAAAAGCTAACATAAAAGAGACAATAAGTACTGTCAAGAATTATGGAGTGCCAGGAACCATAGAGCATATTGGTCAAAAGTTAAGAGTTTCATGGACTGATGGAACATTTGGATACAATAGTAGAATGGTGGAAGATCAAAAGTTTTCCAAACTGTACAAATACACTGTGTATGAGAAGTCTGATTTTATGGTGCTGTATAGTCAAACCTTCTATTTGTTTATTCTCGTCTTTTCCATACTAGGCACCGTTTATAAAATAAAAAGAAAGGTGGACTTAAGGTTTTTCGCTATAGATTTAACTTTATTTGGTGCAATAATCTTTTATGTTATTTGGGAGGGAAAGAATGCATATAGTCTTCCATTCATTCCACTCCTGCTTATGTTGGCAACGTATGGTTTTGAACAGGTGGAAGTACAAAGTAAAAGAATAAGGGGGGGTTACACCAAGGCTGTTTTAAAGAATGTGTTTATTATGATAGGTGTATTGACGATTGGATCTATGATAGTTCAATATCCAAATTATGTTTTAAAAAGATATAATTATAAAGATAAAAGTGTTTACTCATTTAATGAGGTTTTTATGCGCTACACTGATCAATATGAGCAAAATACTACAGATATCTCCCAGGAGTTTTTTGCTCAAAAAACGTTTAATACTATCAGATTAAAAGCTAAACCTATATTCCCAGAGAACTCTAAAATAAAATATAAAATTACGTTAGTAAGGCAAGGAAACAAAGCCTTTTCCAAGGTCATAACAGTTAAGAATATTAGAAGAGATGATTTTATTACACTTAAAATACCTAAATTCATACTAAACAAAAGAGAAAAATTCACCTTAAAAATACAATGTATGGAGAAAAATAGCAGCATTAAATGGGGCTATCGATATTCCAAAGAAATGGACAACTATGAAGGCAACTGTATAATTAATGGGAAGCTTAAACCCCATGATTTATTTATACAAGTGTATAATAATTATAAAACTTCCTATACATCGCCAAGCCGGTATTTTATGCTTTGTTTTTTGATTTTAGCATTTCAAATATTTGTATACGTAAATATGAAGAAAGTTTTATTCAAAAGGTTGTAATAACATTTGGATATAGATATACTGTAAATAAATAGTTGAACTCAAAATTGATTTACGAAGGGAGAATATAAGGGTGAATATATTAAAAAAAATTGCTTGCCTTATCATTTCATGCGTCTTATTCGTCACACTGCCATTTGTTAAGGTAAGTGCAGCAGAATACAAAGTGAATATTACTATGCCAACAGCAGTTGAAACCAAAACTGTTGCTTTAAAGGATACACCGGATCAGCAGTGGGAAGAGATTCAGGGAATTTTAGATTCTGCATCGGGTTCGGATGGACAGTATTTAAAATTAATATTTGAAAATGGAAAAACATACAAGATTAACAAACCACTGTTTCTTAAGTCTAATACAATTATAGAAGCACAGGGAGCTGTAATTGAAAGGGTTTATGATGGTAATCAAGAAAACTCAGCAATTATGATGAATGGTCCCAAAAATGAAGAGCAGCGTAAAAGTATTGGTGGATATTCTTTAAATAAAAATATCTATATTCATGGAGGGACATGGACTGGAGGAAATACGGGAAATGCAACTAAAACTGGTACGAATGTTTGCATAGTTCATGCGACCAATGTGAATATCTGGGATGCATCTTTTAGGAACAATTATGCAGGGCATTTAATCGAAGTAAATGCGTCAAAGGACACGACCATACAGAATTGTTCTTTTAATGGGTATAGATCAGACGGAAAAGGTAAGGAAGAAGCCGTGGCTTTGCAAATTGATATGGCTCATGGGAAGGAAAATTGTAAAGAGAAGCCTGTAGGGGAACATGTAAATTGTCAGGATCATGATTCTGTACCGACAGGATATAAAGAGGATGATACAGCTTGTAATAATGTAAAAGTGCTGGATTGTAAATTTAATACAGATGCTGCAGTACAAAGCAATTTTGGGGTTGCAGTAGGGAGTGATAAAACATTGACGTCCAGAGGGATTTATCATTCTAATATTACCATTGCGCGAAATTCTGTGACTAATACAACGGGTGAGGGAATTGCGGCAAGGGGATATAAAAATTCTACTTTGTACGGTAATACTGTAAAGGCAGCGGCAGAAAAGGGCATTGCTATTAAGCGTTGTGATAATGTATTAGTAGAAAACAATAATATTTCAGGGACCAAAAATAGCTCAGGGTATGGGATTTTTGTATATGAACTTTCAAAAAATATAAAGATCAACAGTAATGATATAGAAAATACGAAAGGTCATGGGATAGCATTAGAAGGTAAAGCACAAGAAATCATTATAGATAATAATGTAATTGATAATGCTGGAGCCAAGGGTATTTCTATCATGGAAACGGGTACAGTGGCCAAGAGTATTAATAACAATCAAATTAACATAAGCTCTGAACAAGGTATTTTTATCTACAATAATAGCAGTGCAAAAAGTATAACAAATAATAAAGTTATAAATGGAAAAGACCATGGAATCGCAGTTCTAAAGAACAGTAAGGTGGATAATATAAAATCAAACTCTATCATAGATTGTTCTGGAAAAGGTATCAATGTGGCAGAGAGTTCAAAAGTTGAAAGTATTACCAATAATAGTATTGTAAGATGTAAAGATGATGGTATTTATGTTGGAACCAAGGCAGGTGCAGGAAATATTGGTGGAAACAAGATAGATCAAAGCCAGAAGAATGGGATAAATATTTATAATTCATCCAGTGTTTCTACTATTAATTTAAAAAATCAAATTGTTAAATGTGGTCAAAAAGGGATTAGTATTTCAACTAGCTCAAAGGTCACAAATTCGATCGATGGAAATTCTATCACAAACAACGGAGATCATGGAATTATTATATATAAAAAATCATTTGTAAATAAGATTTCTAACAATATAATACAATCTAATAAAAAGAAAGGTTTATGTTTAGTAGACAATGCAAGCCTGAATTATTGTACAGGCAATTCTGTAACAGGCAATGGGGATAAAGCCTATTATGTTAGCACTGATTCAAAAGGTCAATGTGTTCCTGGGTATAATACAATAAATGTTAAATCAATTTCAACAAATATTAAATCTGCCACTTTAGGAGCGAAGGAAAAATACCAGTTAAAAGTCAAGGTTTTACCAACCAATTCTACAAATAAACATGTAGTATATCAGACGAGTAATAAAAAAATTGCTACTGTAAGTAGTTCTGGAAAAATCATTACAAAAAAACCTGGTAAAGTCAAAATCACTGTGACATCAAATAATAAAAAGAAAGCTATTATTAATCTTACAATAAAGAAAGCTCCAAGATCAGTTAAATTTAAGAAAAAAAGGATAACTATAAAAAGAAAGAAAAGTACAAAACTTAAATACTCTTTATCAAAAGGTTCAGCAAGTTATTCAAAAGTATGGAAAAGCAGTAAACCTAAAGTTGTATCTGTTGACAATAAAGGGAAGATTAAAGCAAGGAAAAAAGGGAGTGCATATATAACACTTAGATTATATAATGGTAAAAAAGCTAAAGTAAAAATTATTGTTAAATAACTGGAGGAAATATGGAACAAAACAAAACATACAAGAGAGATAAGAATGTCTGGGTATTTAATGCTGGAAATAATTTTAGTGGTAATCCGAAATGGTTGTTTATGTATATTGTTAACCATAAAGAGGATATTAAACCTTATTGGCTGTGCTATAAAAAAGAAACTCAAGAATATGTGAGAAAACTTGGTTATCAGGCATATATGTACAATTCAAAAAAGGGTAAAGAAATTGAGAAAAAAGCTGGTGTATATGTTGTAGATCAAGTTAAGGAAAGAATAGAAGATGAACTTGTTGGCATAACAATTCTAAACTTATGGCACGGTGTAGGCTGCAAATCCATTGAAAGAAAAGTAGATTATGGATTCCTAGAACATAGAATTGCAAAGAAGTATATTCAGAATAATCAGACATATAAAAATTCAATGTTGTTTTTAGTTACATCACCTCTTATGGAGGACCATTTTAAAAAGCAAGTAGGTTTAGATGATTCCATGATTATTCGTGGAGGATATCCAAACTGTATAGGTATTGACAAAGTGGTGACCTATGATCATGATATACGTAAGCAGAAGGGGTTATCGGCAGATACCAAAATAGCTATGTATTCTCCAACATATCGAGATGCCAATGCGAAGGACTTTTTCGGAAAAGCTGTCCCAGATATGGACGCGCTTATTACAAGATTAAAAGATAATAATATGCTTTTGATTTTTAAGATGCACCCTCTAATGGAAGGTGACTTTCAATACAATCAGTATAAAAAGTACTACAAAGATTGTCCTTATTTATTATTCTGGGACAATAGTAATGATATATATGAAATCTTTGACCAGATTGATTTGGGGATTATAGACTACTCTTCTATATTTTACGATATGCTTGCAGCCGGAGTTAAACATTTTGTACGCTATATTTTTGATTATGAGGACAAAAACAATGTTAGGGATTTTGTATTTGACTTAAAAGAAATGACTTGCGGAAAAGTGTGCGAATCTTTTGAAGATCTATTAGATTCATTTTCAGTATATGAACAAGAAGAAGACTCTGCCGATCAAATGAGGATTTATGACTTGTTCTGGAAATATAGAAATGATAATTCGATGGAAGAGATTATCCAAAGAGCCATGGACTTTGAACCGGATATGGAGCGTGAGCTTCCTATATTATATAGCTTTGATATATTTGATACAGTTTTTCGGCGTAAATGTTTAAAGCCTGAAGGAATCTTTTATTATGTAGCTGAGAAGATGATTGATTCTAATCTGAGATTTCCATTTTATTTGTTGCATAATTATCCGGATGTAAGAAAATGGTGTGAGGCTAATGTTCGGGAATTTTATAAAAAATCAGTAGACTTAAGAAAAGACATTAGATTGGAAATTACATTTGATGAGATCTTTGATCGAATGAAGGATTTATATGAACTTTCTGATGTACAAGTTGAGGCCTTAAAAGAATGGGAATTGGAAGCTGAATATGATAATTGTTACCCTTTTCCACAGCAATTAAATATTTTAAAAGAATTAGTGGACAATGGAGAGACTGTTATTTTAATCAGTGATATGTATTTGCCGAAAGGTTTTATACAGAAAATGTTAGATAAGGTCGACCCAATTTTAACTACATTACCTTTGTTTTTGTCCAGTGAATTAGGCGTTCAGAAAACTACTAATAAATTATTTTTAAAAGCCTACCACGAAATGGACTTTAATAATTTTGGAAAGTGGATTCATTATGGGGATAATAAATTTGCCGACCGGAAGAAGCCGAAGCAGCTTGGAATTGAACCGATTCGACATGCAATACCTGGATTTGTTTCTTATGAATGGGATATAGTGAAGGCATGTAGAAGCTATGATTCTTACCTGGTAAGTGGTCTGCTGTCTAGATTCAGAAATGAACATATAGAGAACATGTCTGCGCGATATACATACAGTTATGTATCTTTATATTTTGTACCGTATGTCCATTGGGCTATTAAGCATGCATTAAAAAAAGAAATTAAGTGTTTATATTTCATTTCGAGAGATGGACATTTTTTGAAAAAAATTGCTGATGAGATAATACAGACACGAAATTATAATATTAAAACAAAATATATCTATGGTTCACGAAAAGCATGGAGAATTCCTTCATTTATTACTAAAATAGACAATGAATTCTTTGGGCCTTTTGGTAACTTTACAAAGTTGAAAAATTTTAATATGCTTTTACAAGCAGCAGATATTGATGAAGCAACTTTTGATGAGATATTCCCAGAGCTTGAATACCTAAAGACTAAGGAAAACTATAAAAAAGCAGATTTAGATGTCATTAAACAATCATTGAAGAATTCTGAAAAGTATCATGAAACATTATTAAAGGTTGCAGCTGACGAAAGAAAAATAGTTTTAGAATACTTAAAGCAGGAAATAGATATTAATGAAAAATTTGCTTTTATTGAATATTGGGGAAGAGGATACACTCAAGATTGTTTAACAAGATTATTAACTGAGCTTAATCAGGGAGAGCTGGATAATCCTTTTTATTACGTTCGGAGCATTTATCCAACGATGGGGAACTCTATAAGATACAATTTTACTTCTGATAATACCTCCCTTATATTTATCGAAGCTATTTTCGCGAATCTCCCGTATAGAAGTATAGAGAAATATGAGTACAAAGATGGAAAATTTGAAGCTGTCAAACGGCCATGTGAGAATGATATTGAAATATATGAGGCATTTGAAGAATACCTTCCAAAGTTTAGTAAGGATTTTTGTGAGATTCATTTCTTAAATGAAGACGCTATTGAAAGAAGCCTATTTGATTTTTCCTTAAAATACTTCAAGGAAAATGTAGATGATGAGGTGATAGTCAATAATATCGCACATTTAAAAGACTCAGTAGAACTACATGGAAAAGTCGGTGAGTATGCTCCTAAAATTACTGCAAATACATTGGTTAAGAGATTCCAGGGAGAAAAAGTTGCTACAAGATCTATGGATATGTCACTAGCTAGATCCAAAAAAATATATTCTTTTATGTACTATTTTTATCATAATAGAATTTTGAAAACTAAAGCAGGCAAGAAATTTAAACGATATTTGGATTCAAAGCGATAAGTTGAAAAAGGAGAAGAACTTGAAAGAGTATGAGTTGACAATCTTGGAGATAAAGGCTGTAAATAATAATTTAAACATAGAAGTTGAAATTCAAGGGACCTATTCACCTATTATTAGATCTCCTAAATTAGCCTTGTTCTTTGATAATGGAAAAGAGATAAGAAGGGTGCCTATGCAGATCATTGCATATTATCCCGAGAAGAACTTGCAAAAATTTGTATTATTTGCAGAACAATCATATGATTTAAGATATATATTTTTTGAATCAGCAGAAATCTCTGCATTTAGTATTTACTTTGAATTTATTTATGGAAATGATCGCATTCACAGAATTCCTTTTAAGTACCAAAAAGAAATGAAATTGCCGAAAAACGCTAAGTATAATATATTAAAAAGTGACTCTAGCAACGAAATAAAGTTTATAAATAAGCATTACAGTCCAGAGAAAAAAATATCTTTGGTGGTGGGTTTGATTACTAGCTGTTTTCGAGGTATATGGAATTGCATACTTTTTGTTATAACGGTTTTACTAACTCCTGTTTTTATAATAGAAGCAGTTTTGGAACAGCTCCATTGTGCAGCCTCTGCGCCTAAAAATAAAGAAGGGCGTATTAAAAGACTTTTAAATCATATCAGGTGGCGTTATGGAAATTTTTCTAGAATGGAATTTGGGATAAGAAGTGGGAAGTTGAATTTTTTTAAGTTTGTGTATAAACTTATGTGTTTAAAAAAAATAAAACAAAACAGAGTTTTGTTTCTTTCTAATCGCAGGGATGATCTCTCAGGAAATTTTGAATATGTGCATACAATTTTGAAGCAGCATGATGATTTGGAGTTCATTTATTTATTAGACTCGTCTTTGGAGGGGAAAGATTACACTATTTCTTTGGCCTTTAAGCTTGCATTATATTTGGCAACCTCCAAGGTTATATTAGTTGATGACTTTTTCTATTTGCTATATCAAATTGAGAAAAGAAAAGGTACTAATCTTTTTCAACTATGGCATGCCTGTGGAGCTTTTAAAACATTTGGCTTTAGCAGAACTAATGTAATAAAAAGTAAGAAAAAACAGCGAGAGCAGTATCATAGGAGTTATGATTATACTATTGTAAGCTCAGAAGAGATATCTGAATTTTACGCAGAAGGGTTTGGACTTTCTCTAGAAAAAGTTAAGGTTACAGGTATACCTAGAACAGATATTTTTTTTGATGCAGAATATAAAATGAAAGTCCGCCACGAATTTTATGAGAAATATCCTAAATTTAAAGGCAAGAAAGTTTTACTTTTTGCACCGACCTTTAGAGGCTCTGGAAAATCAAATGGTAATTATCCTGTATTCCGTTTTGATCTAAAAAAAGTGTATGAAACATTAGGAGAGGACTATGCGATTATAGTAAAACATCATCCTTTTGTACAAGATCGAAATGATATTCCTAATGAATATATGGATTATATTATTGACCTGTCAAATGAGTCGGAGATTAATGACTTATTGTTTGTTGCAGATTTATTAGTAACAGATTATTCTTCCGTAATTTTTGAAGCAGCGCTTTTGGATATTCCAATGATTTTTTACGCTTTCGATTTGCACGAATATATTTCAAGAAGGGGATTTTATTATGAATACGAGTTGTTTGTTCCAGGAAAAATTGTCAACAGTGAAGAAGAACTGTTGATAACTATAAGAGAAAGGGATTTTGAGTTCGAAAAGATTCAAGAATTTAAGACGAGATTTTTTGATGATTTAGATGGGAAGTCTTCAGAAAGAGTAGCCAGACTAATATTAGAGACAATAAAGAAATAGATGAAAAGCTAACGTTTCATATACGTTAGCTTTCTTGGAGTGATTGGTCATATTTCTGGATCTGATGGGACAAGACTATGATAACTAACAAATAGTTGTATTTAAAATGTTGAAAAAACGGGAATAGGCAAGAGTGGTTGAATTAAATGATGATTTACGGTAAAATAGATTAGATAGTTTTTAAATTAGAAAATGTGAGGTGTATTATGGTATTCGGAGTAATATTAGCAGGCGGAATCGGTAGCAGAATGGGAAATGTTGAAAAGCCTAAACAATATTTAAATCTTGGTGGGAAACCGGTCATTATCCATACGGTGGAAAAGTTTTTTGTTAATAAGAATTTTGATGAAGTGATCATTTTATGTCCTCCATCATGGATAGGGCATACAAAAAATCTAGTAAAGAAATATTTGAATAATGATAAGAAAATTGTAGTTATTGAGGGTGGAGAGACAAGAAATGAAACAATCATGGCTTCAGTAACCTATATTGAAAAAAAATATGGTGTCACTGATGACACGATCATAGTGACGCATGACGCAGTGAGACCTTTTGTTACCCATAGAATACTGGAAGAAAATATACAGGCGGCACGGGAATATGGTGCATGTGATACAGTTGTTTCAGCAGCGGATACCATTGTACAGAGAACTGAAGAAGGCCATATGATTGCTGATATTCCGGATAGAAGAAGAATGTGCCAGGGACAGACACCTCAATCATTTCAGGCAGCAAAGATCAGAAAATTATATAATTCTTTATCAGAAGAAGAAAGGAGAACTCTTCCAGACGCATGTAGAATATGTGTTTTAAAGGGAGAACCAGTATATCTGGTAGAGGGAGAAGTTTTTAATACGAAGATAACTTATCCTTTTGATTTACAGGTGATGGAGACAATGATTAAAGGAGATCTCTAATATGCTAAATACGGTATATCGTTTGACGGCACCCCGCCGTTTTGAAGTAGAATTTAATGAAATAGATTTGTTTGGAGAGCAAGTAGTCGTAAGACCCACCCATTTATCCATATGTAATGCGGATCAAAGATATTATCAAGGGAAAAGGGCACCAGAAGTTCTGGCTAAAAAACTACCCATGGCATTGATCCACGAGGGCATCGGAGAGGTAGTATATGACCCGAAAGATGAATATCAACCTGGAGACGCAGTTGTTATGGTTCCTAATACGCCGATGGAAGATAATGAAATTGTAGCTGAAAATTATTTACGCAGCAGCAGATTTAGAGGCAGTGGATTCGATGGATTCATGCAGGATAATGTTGCTCTTGATCGAGACCGTGTTGTACGACTGCCAGACAATATAGATAAAACGGTTGCGGCATTTACTGAGATTATCTCCGTCAGTGTACATGCATTAAGCAGATTTGACTCTATAGCGCATCAAAGGCGTGATAGGGTTGGCATCTGGGGAGATGGGAATCTTGGTTTCATTACAGCATTATTGTTTAAAGCAATGTTTCCAAATACGACATTGTATGTTTTTGGTGTAAACCAGGACAAACTGGATGATTTTTCGTTTGTTGATGAAACATATCTTGTACGTGAGATTCCAAAAGATATGTCGATTGATCATGCCATCGAATGTGTTGGGGGCGATGGATCTCAAAAGGCTATTCAGCAAATAATAGATTATATTAATCCAGAAGGTACTATTTCGATTCTTGGAGTGTCTGAATATCCAATTCCTGTTGAGACAAGAATGATATTGGAAAAGGGATTGCGGATGTTTGGAAGCAGCCGGAGCGGCAGGAAGGATTTTGTCAAAACAGTTGAGCTTTTTGAAAAAAATCCTGAAATTGTAGATTATCTCAGCAACATTGTCGGGGCAGTGGTAGAAGTCAATACAATTAAAGATATGACAAAGGCATTTGAATTAGATATCCAGAAAGCTTTTGGAAAGACTATTATGGTATGGAAGAAATAATTCAGAGCAGGGAGATATGAAAGTGAAGACTTATATTGAAAATTTTAAGAAATATCGATTTCTTTTGGTGGAACTTGTAAAAAAGGGAATAAAACTGAAGTATAGACGTTCTTATTTGGGGATTCTTTGGACACTTCTTGAACCGCTTCTTACTATGATTGTTTTGACAATAGTATTTGGTTCCATGTTTGGCAATCCTGATCCTACATTTCCGGTTTATATACTGACTGGACGGCTGTTATATACTTTTTTTTCTTCTGCAACCAGTGGAGCGATGAAGTCTATTCGTGGTAATGCAGGAATGATTAAAAAAGTTTATGTGCCAAAATACATTTATCCACTTTCAAGTGTGCTTTTTAATTATATTATATTCTTATTATCATTAATTGTTCTGGTTGCGGTAGCGATTGTAATGAAAGTTTATCCTACAATATATTTAATTCAGGCCATCGTTCCTTTAATACTTATACTAATAACTGCTTTTGGAGTTGGAATGATTTTGTCCACCTTAGCGGTTTTCTTTAGGGATTTGGAGTATTTATGGACTGTTGCTTTAATGATGATTATGTATGCATCTGCAATTTTTTATCCTGCAGAAAAACTATTAAATAAACCGGGAATATACTCGCTTGTTTTAAAGTGTAATCCGCTTTATTTATTGATTCATAATTTTCGTCAAGCTGTTTATGGTCAACCGCTCAACACGCATTTTCTCCTGGCATCAACTGTATTTGCCGTATTATCGGTGATTATAGGGCTTTATTTCTTCTATAAAAAACAGGATGAATTTATTTTACACATTTAGGAGGATACTATGGTGAAAAAAAATAAAGAGGTCCTGAGGGTTGAAGATGTTGGGATGAAATTCAATTTAAGTCAGGAAAAAGTTGATGATTTAAAAGATTATGTAATAAAATTTCTAAAACGTCAACTTCAATATAATGAGTTTTGGGCATTAAAAAATGTTAGTTTCACTCTGAATAAAGGCGATCGACTGGGAATCTTAGGATTAAACGGTGCTGGAAAAAGTACTTTACTCAAAGTGATAGCAGGTGTTTTAAAGGCTACTGAGGGTACAGTGATTACCAAAGGTAAGATTGCACCTCTTTTGGAGCTTGGTGCAGGGTTTGATCTACAATATACAGGCAGGGAGAATATTTATCTTTATGGTGCGGTTTTGGGATTTTCAAAAAAATTTTTAGACGAAAAATTTGATGAAATTGTTGAGTTTTCTGAATTAAAAAAATTTATCGATGTTCCAGTGAAGAATTATTCTTCTGGTATGAAATCAAGATTAGGATTTTCTGTTGCTACTTTGGTAGAACCAGACATTTTGATTTTGGATGAAGTTCTTTCTGTAGGAGATGCTAAGTTCAGAAAAAAAAGTGAACAAAAGATTATGAGTATGTTTGACAAGGGTGTCACAGTGCTGTTTGTTTCGCATTCTTTGGAACAGGTTCAAAGATTATGTAACAAAGCTATTTTACTGGAAAGTGGACAAATCATTGCGAGTGGTACAGTTGAAGATGTAAGTAAGATATATGAAGAGAAAACAAATTAAGGCTCAAGTAAGGAGGCTTTATGAGAAAAGTAATTACCTATGGCACTTATGATCTGCTGCATGCGGGACATATCAATTTATTAAGGAGAGCTAAGGAATTAGGAGATTATTTAATCGTAGTTCTCTCTACCGATGAATTTAATTGGAATGAGAAACAAAAAAAATGTTATTTCAGTTATGAAGAAAGAAAAAAACTTCTGGAAGCTATTCGATATGTAGATCTGGTGATTCCGGAGAATAATTGGGAACAGAAAGTAACTGATGTTAAGGAGTATCATGTCGATACTTTCGTTATGGGGAATGATTGGGAAGGTAAGTTTGATTTTCTAAAAGAATATTGCAATGTAGTCTATCTTCCGAGAACAGAGGGCATTTCGACAACAAAAATCAAAGAGGACTTAGGTTTCATGGGAGAACAAAAGCAGGAATCGAACTAACAATCTTTAATAGGAGGTTTCTATGAATACACAGAAAGTGAAGAAAGCCGTAATCCCTGCGGCAGGATTGGGGACCAGATTTTTGCCGGCAACAAAAGCCATTCCAAAAGAAATGCTTCCAATCGTTGATGTCCCTACTATTCAATATATTGTAGAAGAAGCAGTAGCAAGTGGTATCGAAGAAATACTGATAATTACGAATTCTAATAAGCATTGTATGGAAAATCATTTTGATAAGGCCTATGAGCTAGAAGAACGCCTGGCTGAATCTGGTAAAATGGAACAGGTTAAGATGGTCAACGATATTTCTAATCTTGCAAACATTTATTACGTACGTCAGAAAGAACCTAAAGGGCTTGGACATGCTGTATTATGTGCAAAATCTTTTATTGGAAATGAACCATTTGCAGTTTTACTTGGAGATGATGTGGTCATCAATAAAGATGGAGAGCCGGCTTTGGGTCAATTGATAGGAGCTTACAATCGGCATCATGCATCTGTTGTCGGTGTACAGACGGTTCCAGAAGATCAAGTTAGTAAGTATGGTATAGTGGCCCCTAACAATAATATTCCCGCAGATGGCCGTGCGGTTAAACTTGATAATATGGTAGAAAAACCAGATCAAAAGGATTCACCAAGTTGTATGGCAGTTCTAGGACGATATGTATTAACACCTGAGATTTTTGAACTGCTTGAAAACCAAGGTGCAGGTGCTGGAGGAGAAATTCAGCTCACAGATGCTATTTGTAGATTAATTGACACTCAAGCGGTATATGCCTATGATTTTGAGGGAACCCGTTATGATGTGGGAGATAAGTTCGGATTTATCAAGGCAACCATTGACTTTGCATTGGAACGTCCGGAATTATATGATCATGTTGCTAGTTATATCAAAGAAATTAGTGAGAAATTATAAGAGAGTATAAAAATTATGAAGCAAAAAATAAAACAATTGATTATAAAGATATACAAAAGATTAACATATATTATACCAACAAGCAAAAAAATCATTCTATTCCAAAGCAGCAACGGAAGAAATTATTCTGGAAATCCAAGATATATATATGAAGAGATGGTGCGTCAGGGGCTGGATAAAGAGTATACTCTGGTCTGGTTATTGTTTGATACCACAATCGAGATCCCGGGCCGCTGCAAAAAAATAAGAAATAATTATATTCCATATTTCTGGTATCTGATGAGGGCCGGAGTCTGGGTATTTGACAGCAGGCAGCCTATGTACATGAGGAAAAAAGATTCCTGTATGTATATTCAGACATGGCATGGAACACCTCTTAAAAAACTTGCTCTGGACATGGATAAGATGGATATGGGCGGAAGCCAGAATATCGAAGGCTACCATAATAAGTTCCGCAGGGCCACGTCTCTATGGGATTATCTCATCTCACAGAATCCGTTTTCCACGGAGATATTTAAAAGTTGTTTTGCTTTTGAAGATAAACCTATCCTGGAAATCGGATATCCAAGAAATGATATTTTGATCAACGATGACAATCCGGAAGCCATTCAGAAAATGAGGCAGAAGCTGGGTCTTCCTCTGGATAAGAAGATTATCTTATATGCTCCTACATGGAGGGACAATGAGTTCCACTCTAAAGGAAAATATAAGTTTGCCTCAAAGCTGGATTTTGATAAGGCCAGAGAGGCACTGGGAGATGAGTATGTATTTATCGTAAAATACCATTATCTCGTCTCAGAGTCCATTGACTGGAGCCCTTACAAGGGATTTGTCTATACGTTTGATGAGACAAAGGATATTGCATGGCTTTATCTGGTGTCTGACCTTCTTATCACGGACTATTCCTCTGTAATGTTTGATTACAGTATTTTAAGACGTCCGATGTTTTTCTTTGCCTATGATCTGGAGGATTATAAAGATAATTTAAGAGGATTCTATTTTGATTTTGTCAATGAAGTACCGGGGCCTATTTCAAGGGATACGGACCAGCTGATCGAAGACATCCTCACTTATGATCCAGTACAGTGGAAAGACAAATACGATGCTTATCACGAGAAATTTAACTGCAGGGATGATGGAAAAGCGGCAGATAAGATCGTGAAAAAGATTACAGGACAATAAAAAAGAAGAGGAAACTCTTCTTTTTTATCTATATGAAAGGTTTAACAGCATGTTAACGAGAAAAAACGAGAAGAAGAAGCATATCTTCCAATGGATCGGATTGGCTGTCATTATACTATACTTTATTTTTGCGGCATTCCAGTACAAGATTTTTCAGGGAGATATATTTAAGGCGTACAAGATTGACTCGCCGGAGACGGAAGTAGTTTGTGACGGCTGGGAGAAGAAGCTAGAGTTTACGGCAGCACAGAGAGAACTGAAGTATTTTGAGATGACCTATCTGAACCCGAAAGGGGACACGGCTCAGGGACATGTCCAGGCTGAGATCAAAGATTCATCCGGGAAAAGTGTGTGGAAGAAAGATTTTCCAGCCTCTGAGATGAGAAAAGGGATCTATGCCAGAGGGATTCAGGGAACGGTCTACGATGTGAATAAAAAGCTTAAAAAGGGTGAGAGCTATAATCTCAGCTTAAAAGCCGTTGATATGCCAAAAGAACAGAACATCACAGCCAGGAGACCGGATCTCACTATGCATTATTATGGGTTTAATACCATCAAGTTTTGTATGCTCCTGGGAGCAATCTTGATGTTGGCGGTTCTTCTGTGGATCCCAAATAAGCTCAATGAAAAATGGAATCTTTACCTGAGCAGGGCTATGTTTGCTGTTACGCCGGTGCTGGCGTTTGTTCTGCTGGAACGGTTTAATCAGACCAGTATACGGAATCTTGGTGTTTTTAAGAGCAGCGTCAATCTGCTGGTCTATATTCTTTTGCTGGCATTTTTCTTTTTGATCACGAACCGGACAAAGATTGCTTCTTTTCTGACGATCATTACAGTGTCTTTGCTGGGGCTGGCTAATTACTTTGTAGTTTCTTTCCGGGGAATTGATCTCATGCCAATTGATTTTACTTCGATCCGGACAGCTGCCAATGTGGCAGCAGGTTATGAGTACAGCATCAACACGGCGATTCTGTGGAATGGAGTCCTGATCCTTGGATTTCTGATCGTTTTATTCCGGCTGAATGCAGGAAAAGGGCTGAAAAAGAAACAGAGATTGATACCGGCAGCGGTATTTGCGGGAATGCTGCTGGTGAATATCAGTGTGTTCAGCAATACCCAGCGTCTGAGGGAATGGGGGATCAAGATCAAGCTGTTTAACCCATCTGTCAGCTGTAAGAGAAACGGCTATGCGGCGATTTTTACAGCCAGCCTTAAGTTCTTAGTGGCAGAAAAGCCGGAAGGCTACTCGGAGGAAAAAGTGGAGCAGATCATGAAGCCTTATGTGAAAAAGGCTGAGGAGGAGAACCGGAATATCAATGTATCCGGGAAAAAGACGACAAAACAGACTCCGAATGTCATTGCAGTCATGAATGAGTCCTTCTCTGATCTGTCGGTTCTCGGAGATTTTAAGACCAATCAGGATTATATGCCGTTCTATCACAGCCTGAAGAAAAATACAATCAAAGGAAACATGTACATGTCAAGCTTTGGAGGTCAGACGGCCAATTCTGAGTTTGAATTTCTGACGGGCAGTTCCATGGCGTTTCTTCCGGGGGGATCTGTAGCATACCAGTATCAGGTAAAGGATGAGCTGGGAAGCCTTACCACCACTTTGAAGGAACAGGGATACCAGGGAATGAAAGCTCTTCATCCATATCTGGCCAGCGGCTATAACCGGGAGGTTGTGTATCCGCTGCTAGGATTCAGCGATTTCCTTTCCGATGTGGACTTTAAGGAACCGGAGATGCTGAGAAGATTTATCTCCGATAAAGAAAACTACAAAAAAGTGATTGAAGAGTATGAGAAGGCAAAAGAAAAGGACAGTACTCCTTATTATATGTTTAATGTGACTGTGCAGAATCACGGGGGATATGACAAAGGATATACGAATTTTAACCAAAAGATTCATATCACCGACGGAAAAGGCGATGAGATTGCAGACCGTTATCTCAGTCTTGTGAAAGAATCAGACTCTGCCTTTGAATACTTGGTCCGTTATTTTGAAAAGGTAAAAGAACCCACAGTGATCGTCATGTTCGGAGACCACCAGCCAAGCCTGGATGTTGAATTCTATAATAAAGTAAACAATGGCAGTGCACAGAGAAAACAAAAGGTACCGTTTGTCATTTGGGCTAACTACGACATTAAAGAACAGACAGTCAATGATATCAGCCCTAATTATCTGGGAGCCTTCCTTGTGAATACTTTGAACCTGGATGAGACACCATATGAAAAGTACTTGCTAAAACTGCACAAAAAGTATCCGGTCGTCACATCCCATGTGTATATGGATGCCAACAGGCAGCTGCACACAATTGACACGCTGGATGACCTGCCGGAGGATTTAAAAGAGTACTGGATGGTCCAGTACTATCATCTGTTTGCAAAGGATAAGAGAGACGATTCTTTATTTTTCCTGAAGGAGTAGGAGGGTAGGGCTATGGTTACAATTCTATTAGCAACATATAATGGAGAGGATTATTTGAAGGCTCAATTAGAATCCATTGCTTCCCAGACATATGGTAATTGGAGGCTTATCACAGGAGACGACGGATCCTGTGACGGGACTCTGAACATCTTGAGAGAGTTTAAAAAGCGCTATCCGGACCAGGTGAAGATCATAAAAAATGAGCCTGCCACCGGAAGTGCCAAGAATAATTTTATCAATCTTCTGAGAAATTCGCACGGACCGTATTTTATGTTCTGTGACCAGGATGATGTGTGGAAACGGGATAAGATTTATGAGACGATGAAGAAGATGGAAGCCATGGAGGAACGGTATGGGAAGGATACGCCGATCCTTGTACACACGGATCTTTCAGTGGTAGACGAAAATCTGGAGATGATCGCAGAATCCTTCTTCCAATATGCAAACCTGCCCAAAAGGATTGCATTAAACCAGCTGATCGTACAAAATTCTGTAACCGGATGCACAGCAATGATTAACCGGGCACTTCAGAAGTATTTTCTGCAGCCGCTTCCTATGGGGAAAATTCTGATGCACGATTACTGGGCGGCTCTTGTCGCCAAGATTTTCGGGAGGATTGCCTTTGTCAATGAACCTACGATGTATTACAGGCAGCATGGAAATAATTCCGTGGGAGCGAAGAATTCAAAGAATCCTGTGTTTTTAATGCAGAGACTCAAAGAGGGCAAAGAGTCCTACCGGAAACAGATGATTAAATCTATGGAGCAGATCCAGGGATTTGTAGAAACCTATGGGGAAGAAATCGAAGGACTGGATGAATATAATCTTTTGAAAACTTATGGGAATCTATATTATAGAGGAAAGATGCGCAGACTTTACTTCTACCGGAATCATCAGGTTCTGAAAGAAGGGAAAATCCGTAAGCTGATGCAGTGGCTGTGGGGTTAAGATGAGATGAAAAGTGGTATGAAGCTTATACTGAAATATATTGTAATGTACTTGTCGTGTCTTTGGCCCAGGAGCAGAAAGGTATGGGTGTTCGGTGCCTGGCTCGGACAGCAGTTTGCCGATAATCCTAAATATCTTTTCATAGAAGCAAACCAGATGGAAGGAATCCGCCCGGTCTGGATTACGAAAAATCCCCAGGTTGTCAGGGAAGTGAGGGCGCTTGGCTATGAGGCCTATCTGTTTTCTGACCGGAAGGGGATTCTCTGTCAGCTCAGGGCGAAATATGCGGTGATGTGCAATGGGATCAGTGATCTGAATCATGCATTTCTCGGCAGAGCCGTATTTTTGAATGTCTGGCATGGAGTTCCGCTCAAGAAGGTTGGATATGATGATACCAAGGAAAAAGACTGGGACAGCAGGGGACAGAGGATCCGGCGTAAAATTCAGCAGTTTCCTCTGGGAAGAGAGTATGTGGTAGCCACGAGCCGGACCTTTTCCGAGATTTATAAGAGTGCATTCCGTCGTCCCGCGGAGCAGATCCTTACTTATGGACAGCCCAGGAATGATTTCTTCTACGATGATGAGGAGCTTTTCCCGGTGAATGAAAAACTGAGGAAGCGGCTTGAGGGACAGAACGTAGTCCTTTACGCGCCAACACACCGGCAGGAAGGGAAGACTCCGTTTCCTTTGAAGGAGCATTTTGACTTAAAAGGCCTGGATGAATTCTGCCGGGATCATCAGATACTGTTTATCATCCGCAGACATTTTTATCATATCCATGAGGATGTAGATCTTTCGGATTATTCCAATATTGTAGACATGACAAAGGATTCGCTGGATATTCAGGAGCTGCTGATAGAAACGGATATACTGATCACCGATTACTCCAGCACATATATCGACTATCTGCTGCTGGACCGCCCGGTCATTTTCTATGATTTTGATTATGACAGCTATATTGAAAAGGACAGGGAGATGTATTTTCCTTATGATGAAGTGACACCGGGGATCAAGGCCGGGACCTTTGATGAATTAATGAACGGCATGAGTCAGATAGTCTCAGGAATTGATGATTTTAAGGAAGACAGAAAAAAAGTCAGGGACCTTTTTTATTGTAAAAGAGGACAGAGGGAAGTGGGCAGAGCGCTTCTGGAAAAGATGCAGCTTTTGTAGGTGATATGCAGACGAAAAATTCCATATGCAGAAAAAGAGACAGTGAAAAGCTGATTCTCCATAGATGAAACGGAGGATCAGCTTTTTCTTTTATTTATCAGGAAAGACTTTGTTTTTGATCTTTCTTACCTGATGGGAAATAGCCTGGTTGAGGGTAAAGAAAGGGGCATGGTGTTCTTGAGATAAGGTAAGAGGAATCATGCAGTAAAAAAGGAGGAGAAACATATGAGAGCGGCTGTCTATTATGCACCAGATGATTTGAGAATGGAAGACATGGAAACCCCTGAGAAACCGGACCAAAAAGCGAATCCAGATCGCACATCCGGATTTCCGTCAGATACTGGCCGAAGACTATGAGCAGAGATTCCATGAAAGCTGGAGTATGGATGAATAGAAGAGAAATATTTAAGAAATGCCGTCCTTTATCCGGAAGTAATACCCGGGTAAAGGACGATTTTATAAACGGTCATTCTAAATGGAAGAAAGCTGATAAAATAATTTAATATTCTGAGAAATATTCAGCCAGCTGAATGATAAACTGACTGTTTGTAGGACGTTCCAGCGTGAATGTCTGAGTTATGCTCCAGAATAATTCTTTGTTTCCCTTGTTCCATACAGTGTCGATGGCATGGCGGATCGTCCTCTCTACACTGGTGGACGTGGTATGATTCTGCTCTGCAATATACGGATACAGACGTTTTGTAATGCCGTCAAAAACCGAAGGATCCCGCACTCCTTTTTCAATTGCCTGTCTCAGGTAGAGGTAGCCTTTCAGATTCGGGGTGATGCCCAGCTGTTTTAAAAGTTTGCTGATCTTTCCGGAAAGGTCCAGATGCTGAGTTCCGGAAACTGTCTGATTTAACAGCTGATTAATGTGAATCACGTGAGATGTGGTGTCAGGTATAGGTACCCTATCCTTTGAATGGATGACCGAAATTTGTAAAATTGTATCATCTGACAGTACCAATTGAAGATTTTCGTTTTGCATGATATACTCCCCTTATAAAGATAATGTTGGTTCCTTAGATTATGTAATCATGTTCATTATAGAGAATAATGAGGAATATTGTCAACTTATGGAGCAATGGATTTATTCCATATTTGGAAGGTTAAGCGGATGAATTATAAAAAACTAAAGGAAATTATGCAGTCAAAAAATTTTACTGTGGAAGAACTGTCAAAAACCAGCAGGATTCCGATAGGAACTTTATCAAAAATTGTATGCGGTATTACACCAAATCCCAGGTATAATACGATGGAAGAAGTGGCGGCCTCCTTAAATTGTTCTCTGGATGAGTTTTCCAACAGAGAGCCAATGGTGCCATACAGTTACGAGGATTATATTCAGAAGTTCAAGAGACTGCCGGCGCATCAAAAAGAATATATCAAATATGTGATCAATCTGGAATATGACAAAATGGTGTCTCTGACATCGTCAGGTAAAAAAGCTATGAAATGTTTTGAATTTACCAGTGTGGAGGATGGGCTGGCCGACTATGGGAGCCAGAAAGTACATGATGTATGGGTGGAACAGAATCCGCTTACAAGGGAATGTACATTTTTTGTATGGGTGCGCACAAGCAATCTGGAACCAAAGTTTTGCAGAAATTCAGTTCTGGGTTTTCAATATCTGGATGGACGTCTGCCGAAGCATGGAGAGATATGGATGTTTCTTCGGGCCGGATATTTATGCATAGGACGCTATTTTAAGAGACACGGCGTCCAGTTTCTGAGATCATTAAACGGCACCATAGATGATGAATTGATCACCAATTCTCTGGAATATAAGAGAGTCGGAAGATACGTAGGAACGATCGATATTCCCGATTTGACATCCACCGTTTAAAAGCTGTAAATCTGTCAATACTCAAGATATGACGTTAGAAAGGGTGTGACAGAGCATATGAAGCTGGAAGAAAAAGCAATTCTCCATTTTTTGGACAGATTTGATGAGACTCCGTTTCTTGTTAAAATCAGAGAAGAAGAGTATACAATCGGGCACGGAAATCCCAGGTTTTCCATTATTTTTAAAAAAGAGCCGGATCTGAAGGAGATGATCACAAGTACGTCTCTGGCGCTGGGAGAGGCATATATGCGGGGTGATTTAGAGATCGACGGGGATCTGTATCAGGCCCTGTACTATTTTCTCGGACAGATGGGGAACTTTTCTGTGGATACCAGAGTATTAAGGAAACTGATGTTTCCGTCTCTGGGGAGAAGAAAGCAGAAAGAAGACGTCGCATCGCATTATGATCTGGGAAACGACTTTTACAGTCTCTGGCTGGATGAGACTTTAAATTATTCCTGCGGGTATTTTGAGAATGAGCAGGACACGCTTTTTGATGCACAGAAAAAGAAGACACAGAGAATACTGGAAAAGCTTTATCTAAAAGAAGGTATGGAGCTTTTGGACATTGGATGCGGCTGGGGATATCTTCTCATAGAGGCCGCAAAGAAATATAAAATCCGGGGCACCGGGATCACACTGAGCAGAGAACAACAGCAGGGATTCGAAAAGAGGATCAGGGAAGAAGGACTTGAGGATTACCTGCATGCTGAACTGATGGATTATCGTGATCTTGCGGGATATGGGAAAAAATTTGACCGGGTTGTCAGCGTGGGTATGCTGGAACATGTGGGACGAGATCATTATGAACTGTTTTTCCAGTGTATCAAAAGGGCGATGAAGCCAGGAGGGGTGTTTCTCCTGCATTTTATCAGTGCGCTGGAAGAACATCCGGGAGATCCATGGATGAAGAAATATATTTTCCCGGGAGGCGTGATACCGAGTCTGCGGGAGATCACCAGCCTGAGCGCCAAGTATCGTTTTTATTTACTGGACGCAGAGAGTCTGAGGAGACATTACAATAAAACGCTGCTGTGCTGGGATAAGAATTTTAATGAGCACAGAAGAGAGATCGAAGAACGGTTCGGAGAGACATTTTCCAGGATGTGGGATCTGTATCTTTGTGCCTGTGCGTCAACCTTTCAGAATGGCATCATTGATCTGCATCAGCTTTTATTTACCAATGGGATAAATAATGAACTGCCGATGACCAGATGGTATTGATGTATAGAATGATATAGAAAAAGGTATTCCGCAAGTCGTTTTGACTTTGGAATACCTTCTTTTTAATATCCGATTACATTTATAATCTTTTGGTTGATCCGTCCCAGTTCATCGCTGACCTGATAGTTTTCAGTGTCAAACAGGTATTGATGTACCTGGACAGCATTTTCTTTCAGAGTTGTTGGAAAGCCATACCATACTCCGAGATACTTGTATTCCCTCTGATCAAACGGGAATCCTTTTTGACCCTTAATGTCATAACGGAAGATAGACAAGAGCATAGAGAACAGTTCTTTCTGGTCCATATTGGTTTTGATCTGGGGAAGAATCTTATCCATGGCGCCCATCAGGCCAAATGGATTTTTTTTGCCTTTGGCAAAGATCTTTTGAAGAACTTCACGCTGCCGTCCGGCACGGGCAAGGTCGCCTCCTGCCGTATAGCGGATTCTCGAATATGCGACGGCCTGGTTCCCATCCAGTGTCTGTACTCCGCCGGTCTTTATCTTGGGGGAATCGCCTCCGTTTAAACGGTTCATATCACCGATATAGCTGTTCAGATTTTTTAAAATAGAGGAATCAACCTTTACTTCTATGCCGCCGATGGAATCTACGATGTCCGCAAGAATTTTGAAGTTTACGGTCGCATACTGGGTTATGTTCAAATCCAGATTCCGGTTGATGGTGCTGACGGCAAGTTCTGGACCTCCCATGGAATATGCTGCATTAATCTTTGTGTAGTGGCCGTTGACGCTCACATAAGTGTCCCGGTAGATGGACAGCATCTTGATCTCTTTTGTCTGATTGTTGATGCTGACAACGATAATGGAATCAGAGCGGTTGCCGCGGTCCGACATACTGCCGGTCTGGGAATCAATGCCGAACAGGGCAATATTGGTGTAATCTTTCATATTGGCATCCTCATGGACCGTGACCAGTTTGCTCTGATTCATTGGTGTGGAATTGATCTTGCCCAGTTTCGTGTAGGAAACTCCCAAGATCACGCCGATCAGAACAACGATCAGGAAAAGTAGGATAAAGATCCAGCGGATATGGGAATGCCGTCGTTTTTCTGCTTTTACGCCCATAAAAAACCTCCTAGTATGCGTTTTTGTTGATAAATCCTTTGAAAACGGTCAGAAACAGGATTTTAAAATCCAATGATAAGGTCCAGTTTTCAATATAATAGAGATCGTGCTCGATCCTGCCGCGGATGGATGTGTCACCGCGGAAACCGTTGACCTGGGCCCAGCCTGTGATGCCCGGGCGGACCTGATGCTTGATCATATAGCGGGGGATCTCTTCCTTAAACTTTTCTACAAACAGCGGACGCTCCGGACGGGGCCCCACAAGGCTCATATCTCCCCGCAGAACATTATAAAACTGAGGAAGCTCGTCCAGACTGGTGTGACGGATGAACCTGCCGAACGGGGTCACCCGCGGGTCGTTTGGTCTTGTCCACTGAGTGGCTTCTTTTTTTGGATCCTGAACACCCATGGAACGGAATTTGTACATCTTAAACGGTTTGTTGCCAAGCCCGACTCTTTCCTGCGCAAAAAAGACCGGTCCCGGTGAGCTGCGTTTTACCAGCAGTGCGATGATCAGCATCGGAATAGCCAAAATGACCAGGGCACAGGCAGATCCGATGATGTCAATGATCCGCTTGGCAATACGGTTTACGACGTTTGTCAGCGGCACATTGCGGATATTGATGACGGGAAGACCGTCCAGATCCTCGGTGTATGGGTTTGTGGAAATAAAGTTATAATAGTCAGGTACAAATTTTGTATGGACACCGGACTTTTCACAGATGGCCACCAGTTTTTCCAGCTTTTCGTATTCATCCAGATTCAGGGTAATCGCCACTTCGTCCAGAGTAGTCTGGCTTAGGTAGTCTTCCAATTCGTTTAAAAGGCCGATTTTTTTGATCCCTCTGTATTCAAAGTTGTCGCTGATGGTATCATCAAAAATACCATGAATATAAAGTCCCCAGTGGGGATTGGCTTTGATGCGGTCAATGTAGGCGGCGGCAGAGGTACTGAAGCCGACCAGGACTACGTGTTTTAAATTTCGTCCGCTTTCCCGTGTTCTGTTCAGCACCTTTCTGATTGTGAAGCGGGAAAGAACTCCGATGACAAAATTAATAGAGAAAAATAAAAGCAGGAGGCTGCGGGGGAAGTTCTGCAGTTTTGTCAGGACAATGGCAACAGACCCGATGCCCAGGCCGATAAGATTTGCCTTAAATAGGTTTAGGATCTCACGGCTTCCGCGCTGATACCTTTTGGGGGTATATAGGCCGAAAAAGGCATATAATAAAAGAAGGATAATGATTGTAATAAAAACCGTCTTCTGGTAGTATGAAAATCCCAGTTCATATTTTCCGACAAAGAAAAATAGCTTAGAGACCCATGAATCCTTTCCCCATTCGAAGCGGATCTTATGTGACAGAAAAGCCGATAAATAAATACAGACCGCATCAATAAAAATATGCAGACGGTTTAAATAGGCTTGGTTTTGCTTAATCATTTGTTTTCTCCTCTTTACGATAATATTACACTGTACTTATTATAAGTGAAAAAGGGCAAAGGCACAATGGAATTATTTCTTATGTTTTTCTTAGTTTTATAACATTTAGAACACATTTTTTACACATTTATTTTGTACTATTTAAGCAAGTTAAATACGAAAGGAGATACAGGTTATGTACGAAGATATGAATTTTAATAATACAGAATATACACAGCCGGATCAAAATCAAAATAGAGGAAACGCAAACAAAACAGTCAGGAGGATTGCAAAACTTGCGGCTGCCGCAGTGGCTTTCGGACTGATTGCAGGAGTAACCATGCAGGGAGTCCAGTATGGGTTTTCTGCAATGGGCATCGGCAATGGAGGAACACAGCTGGCAACGACCAATACAACAAAAACCTCAACAAAGGGAACAACATCAGGAAAAGAAGATTTATCCACTGTGGCATCCAATGTCATGCCGTCCATCGTTTCTATCACAAGCAAGTATGAGACCAGTTCAGGTTACCTTTTCGGACAGCAGCAGAATGAGAGCGAAGGAGCAGGTTCCGGCATTATCGTCGGTAAGAAAGACGGGTATCTGCTGGTTGTCACAAATAACCACGTCATCGCCGATGCACAGTCTTTATCCGTCGGATTCACAGACGGTACCAGCGCATCCGGTACGATCAAGGGATCGGACAATGACGCGGACCTGGCAGTTGTCGCAGTAAAGGTAAAGGACATTAAAGCTGCTACATTAAAAAAGATCAAGATCATCACACTCGGAAATTCTGATGACCTGAAAGTGGGAGAGCAGGCAATCGCCATAGGAAATGCACTCGGATACGGACAGTCAGTGACCGGCGGGTATATCAGTGCACTGAACAGAGAAGTGCAGCTGACGGATAAAACCATGACGCTTCTTCAGACAGATGCAGCGATCAATCCCGGAAACAGCGGAGGCGCTCTTCTCAACAGTAAAGGGGAACTGATCGGGATCAATACGGTAAAATATTCTTCCGAAGATGTAGAAGGAATGGGATATGCAATTCCGATCAATACGGCGAAACCGATCATTGATCAGCTGATCAAGCAGAAAACCGTAGATAAATCCGAGCAGGCATACCTTGGAATATCAGGCCAGACCATATCCAGCGATATGGCAGCGCAGATGGATATGCCTCAGGGAGCGCTGGTGCGTCAGGTTGTCCGGAATTCACCGGCTCAGAAGGCGGGTATCAGTGCCGGAGATGTGATCATCAGCTTTGGCGGGGGCACGGTTTCTACAATGGAGGGACTGAAAAGCAAAATTGAGAGCAAAAAGGCCGGAGATACGGTAAAAGTTGTTGTAAAACGGCAGAATCAAATGGGGACTTACGAGAAGAAAACGATCAGTGTCAAATTGGAAAAAAAGACGGATGACGGCTCTTCAGGCAGTACACAGAATAACTAAGCGGAAACGGTTGAATTCTCAAAGCATACAAGTTACAATGAAAACGGGCGGCAGGCAGCCGTCCGTTTTTAACGTAACAGAAAAGAGGGTTCATATGATTTCAATTGAGATAGAACACATAAAATCTTTTATGGCCGGCTTTCTGACGGGGGACGTGTGTGACCAGTTTATGCTGTGCGAAGGCCGGCTGTCCATGGGGACCGTGTATGAATTTGACGGAAAAATGATGAAAGATTTTTATGATACAGACGAATGGGAAATACTGAAAGAGTATCCGTATATACCCTGGAAAATGGAGAAGCAGAGAATATTTGCCCTTATAAAGGGGAAAAAGACCCCTCTGTCTTTTCAGTTTGTGCTTATGCTGGCACCGAAACGAATGGAAGCCTTTCTTTTGAAATATAATATATCTGATAGGCCGCAGGAGATCGGAGGATTATTTTTAAATATTTATTTCGACAGAGAACATTTAAAGTGCACGACAGGAGTGTCAAGAAACACATTTGTTCCGGATAAAACCCTGGAGACAGCCTGGGATGAAGAGATAACAATATTTTTGAAAGGCAGATAGGAGGAGCGAGCCTATGAAATTATTAAAAGAGATTTGTCGGGGGATACTGATCGGGGTTGCCAATATCATTCCCGGGGTAAGCGGAGGGACCCTGGCGGTTTCTATGGGAGTTTACGATAAGATCATCTATGCACTCACACATATACGCAAAGAGTTTAAACAGAGCCTTAAAATACTGGTCCCTGTAGGCATTGGAGCAGTGATCGGACTTATAGGACTTTCCTTTGTCATTAAATGGCTGTTTGAGTATTATCCGATTCAGATAAACTTCCTGTTTATCGGTCTGATCATCGGAGGACTGCCTGCCATTTTTAAGAGAATGGAAGGAGAGAAAAAAGGTCTTTCTCATGGGATTGCATTTCTTTTTATGTTTGCACTGGTTGTACTCCTGCCACTTTTAGGGAGCAGCACGGCATCGGAAGTGATCCTGACTGCCGATCCTCTGATGATGGGGAAAATGTTTTTGATCGGGATTATTGCGGCGGCTACGATGGTCGTACCGGGAGTCAGCGGTTCGATGATACTTTTGATTCTGGGATTTTATCAGCCGATTCTCCGTGAGATCACACAGTTTATGATCAATCTGGCGACTCTGAATCTGTCCGGCCTCACTCACGGTATCCTGCTTCTGACACCTATGGCTGTCGGGATCATAGCAGGAGTGGTGATCATCGCCAAGATCATAGAATATTTGTTTGAACATTTTGAAGTCATTACTTTTGCGGGAATCGGCGGACTGATTCTTGGTTCTCCAATTGCAATTCTTTATGAGGCAAATTTTGATCATTTTAATTTGTTCTCAGGGCTGACGGGATTAGCTGCACTGGCTGCGGGCTGCATCTGTGCCTATTATCTGGGCGAAGATTAAAGGGTTTTCATTTGTAGAAATATATGATATGATATGTAGTAATGAATACTATATCGGAAAGTTTTAAAAGGAGACGCCATATGAGTTTTAATATTGTCTGTGACAGCTGCACGGATTTGACAAAAAAAGATTTTGAGAAAGGATGCTATACATGGATACCTCTGACATTGCTGATCGGAGATGAAGAGATCATCGATGACGATACGTTTGACCAGCATTCTTTTCTGGAAAAAGTGGCAAACAGCAAAGGAGCCTGCAAGTCAGCCTGTCCGGCGCCGGAAGCTTATATGGAGGCATATAAAAAGGCAGATGATATTTATGCGGTGACTTTATCTGCAGAGCTGAGCGGATCCTATAACAGTGCCGAACTTGGGAAAAAATTGTATGAGGAGGAGCGCGGAGAAAAAAATATTCATGTATTTAATTCCAGAGGAGCATCCAGTACGCAACTTCTCATAGCAAGAAAGATTTATGAATATGCTTCCGAAGGCATGCCTTTTGAACAGGTGGTAGAAAGGGTAGAGGATTACATCAAAGGGCAGAGAACTTTTTTTGTTCTGGAGACATTGGATGTGCTTCAGAGAAACGGAAGGCTGTCAAAGGTGAATGCAGTCCTTGCCACAGCTCTGAATATAAAGCCGGTTATGGAAGGGACCAAAGAAGGTATTATACAGAAGCTGGCACAGGCCAGGGGACCAAAGAAGGCATTGGCCAAAATGGTGGAATGCATTGTGAAAGAAGGACAGGACCTGACGGATCGGATTTTGGCCATTGCACACTGCAACTGCTATGAAAGAGCAGTGTATCTTAAGAAACTGCTCGAAGACAAGCTGGAAGTCAAAGAGATCGTCATAGTCGACACTAAGGGAGTCAGCAGCCTGTATGCATGTGACGGCGGTGTAGTTGTTGCATATTAGTTAATAGTGGAATGCAAAAGGAAACGGTTCGTCCCCTTCACATAAAGAAGTGGAGGGGACGAGGGCGGCTCTTACAAATTACGGTATGAGACTATGAAAAAAAGTCTGTAAATAAGATTCTTCTATGATAATGAAGGGCGAAAGTCTGTAATCAGCCCTATCTTGATTTTCAACCGTACACCCAACGGTAACATTTTCGTATCCGTCATTCCAATCGCTTGGAACACAATCCATAAAACGCTCAATCCGTTTTGTCAGAAAGATAAAATGCAGGTCGGAACGCTCTCGTATCATATTCCAACACTCTCCACGCCAACCGTCAGCGTCCTCAATCAGAAAATCAGTAGAAAAGCAGAGATACACCATCTGTCCCGATTTTATCTTGTATGCTCCCGATTTGTTTTTAGCAATAGGGGCGTAAAAGTTATCTGTCTTTACAATATTGTTTGTGTCAATCCTCCGCTTGTAATCGCCTTTATGGATATAACAGTATTTACAGCCCTCGCTGTGTTTGTGGCAGCCACGCCACGGATTCCACATTGCCATAAAATCCTCCGTTCTGGTGTAGTTCAAATCATATTATCAGTCCATCGCCTTTGTATCTGGTTCTCTGATAATTGCTATATGTAATTTTATTGCTTCAATCAAACTTTCCTGCTTGCATTTCGTAGCGTGGCAGGGAAAAAAATTCAGTTTTGTATTTTTCTGTATCTATACCCTTGTTTTGCTCCAACAGATAGGACAGCGTATCCATTCCTTTGGTATAGTTCTATTTGCTGCCATTTTGCAAAACACCCTTTTTACTTTTTGTCATCTACAAATTCAAACAATTCTTCTACAGTCACATGGAATATTTTCGCTATATCCATAGCTAACTTTAAGGAAGGATTATACTTGCCGTTTTCAAGGTGAACAATGGTTTCTCTTCTCGCACCAACAAGTTCGGCAAGTTCACTTTGCTTATATCCTGCCTGCTCCCGATATTCTTTGATTTTGGTAATGAGAGCCATATTATACCCCCTTACTATCCATAACTACAAACATCACTGTTCGAATAATAGATAAAATCAAAATCGACAAAACAATCGTCCAACCAATAAATCCTGTACTGACGGCATTCGTATGACCGAGAATGGCAGCACCAAAAGCGACTACAACCATTACACCGACAAAAAGTTTTAAACAAATTGAGTCACATCGTTTCAAGTTATGTTCCGCCATTTCGTCGATGCCTTCTTTTTTATACTTGGAAATTCGAATCATTTGTACAACAAAGAAGGAGAAGAGAAAGACACCAAGTACATATTGTGCTGTTTCATACCAGCCTTTCCAATCAGTTCTTGCCCACATCCAATAGTAGGATGTGAGGATGATAGCATAGACAATTTTAGTTCCGACAATTTCTTTTAAGGATACTTTTTTATTCATATTGTGTTTCTCCTATGTTATATATTTCGCACTTGCGATGTTATAAATATATCACTTGTGTTTATGAATGTCAATAGGAAAAGTGAAATATTTTTAACTCCACCGAAAGAAAAGAGCGACAGAGCTTTTACCCTCTGCCGCCTTGTTTGCTTATGCGAAGATGATTTTCCTCTCCACAATCTCACTTGCACACGCCCGTATGTTATTCATTCTGCCTTTAACTGCTCTGTGATACCCTGTGCCTGTTTCATCTGCTCTGTGAGCATTTCAAAAAATTATGGGGTCTTAGGGGCTTTTACCCCTAACAAGCGAATTTGGATAACCAAATTCAGTGCTTGGTAAGACACAATCTATCGTAGCTATCTTTAACAGCTTGGCAACCATTGTATACATTTAATTTGCTTTATATGGTCAAGTATACTCAGTATCTTCTATTTAACTACCCACTCCAAGAAATCAAAAGTGTTCAGTTTGCTATTGTTGACTTTGGGCAAAAAAGTGGATATAATATAGTAAAGTACCCTATCGATGATGAAAATTGGGTCAGTTAAGTAGAGGTGGAAGAATGCTTCAGAAAAATGACATTGAAATTTTGAGAAAGCTGTTTAGCCAGCACAATTATATTATGACTACCGCTGAACTGACAGCTTCAAAGCTATATTACGCAGATATAAAATTGCTTTTAGATGAAGGGCTGATTGAAAGGGTAAGACGGGGCTACTATCATTGGATTGAAGACTCTGGAGAAAGCGAAATTGTAATTATCAATCGTCTGTTTCCCGATGCAGTCCTTTGTATGGAAACAGCTCTTTTCTACTACAGATACAGTGACCGAAATCCTGCTGAGTGGAATTTTGCAATTGATAAAAATGTTTCAAAATTGCGTACTAAAATCGATTATCCATTTATCAAGGCATATCGTGTTGAGCCTGCATTGGTTACGCTTGGTGAAACAACGGGGAAAATTGATTTTATTGATATTCGTATTTATGACCGAGACCGTACCATTTGTGATGTGCTGCGGAATATGAACAAGATGGATAAGGAAATTTTTAATAAGGCAATACAAGGTTATGTAAAAGACCCGAAAAAAAACATACCCAACCTTATGGAGTATGCAAAAGTGCTACGGGTGCAAAAGAGAGTTAAAGAATTGATTGGAGTGTGGTTGTAATGGCAGATATAGCGGCTTCTGTTCTTGCGAAACTTAGAAATAAAGCAAAGGCTTCCGGCATCAGTTATCAACAGTGCTTGCAACTTTTTGTGCAGGAAGAATTTCTGCGTAAACTTTCAAAATCGGGATATGAAGATAATCTTATTCTCAAGGGCGGTCTGTTTATTTACACGCTTACCAATTTTGAGAGCCGAGCTACGATTGATGTGGACTTTCTTCTTCGGGCAGCATCCAATTCGAATGAAGATGAATGGCAAAAGGAATGGACAGTAAATAGTGGATGGAGGTCATTATGAAATTTGAAAGTATAAAAATAAAAAAATTTTAGAAACTTCGAAGATATTGAATTGACTTTATCTAATAAGAATATTTTCTTTGGGTTGAATGATGTTGGCAAAACTAATTTCTTATATGCACTGCGGTATGTGTTTGTTACAACGCATTCGCCATTCGTGCTTTATGAGATGGATAATGTGAATTTAGTACGCATATATAGTGACAGAAAAATTAACGGTATCAGCACTTTTTATAAAGTGCCAGAAAATTATGAAAAAGCAAGAAAAATGTTAAATCGCTGCTTGTCTGAAGCAATTTTTGCAAACAAGGTGCTTTTAGTTGAAGGACCATCTGAATATATGTTATTCAGCAAGGTGCTTGCTATTGTTCACCCGTTTTATGAAGCAGATGGGACTTATATCTTACCTGTCGATGGCATCGGTTTTCAAATGTATATATCTATATTAGATGAACTTGAAATATTTAATGCAATTAGAACAGATAATGATTTGAGAGCTGTAAAAGGAAAAGGCACATACAGTGTGTTAGGTTTTTCACGCTGTAACAAGTATATTGGAAAAGAATTGCTACCTACTGAGCAAATCCAAGAAAATTCTATAGCCGCAAAGCGAGCACTATATAACGCAAATATAAAAACTCTTGATAAGATACGCAGTGAGTATAGTATTTTCTTATCAAAAGTAGATTTGGAAAACGATTTAGATGAAGTAATGCATGATAGGTTATTGACCTTATTGGGAGAAACTTCACCTGTTGATTATTTGCAAGATTCAAAGCATTACCATATGGTAAAGTTAATCGAAAAACTTTCTGATACAGATTGCAGAACAATATATAACCATTATAATTTTGCATGTTTAAATGATAATCGTACTCACAAGGTTGTTGCGGCTATTACTTTTACCATTAAAGCAGCACAAGAGATTAAAGATAGATTGTCTGTAGATATTACTCAGCACTTTATAGGAACAAATAATAGCTTCGTGATAGAAGAAATCATAAAGCCATTTATGAAGGATGTGTATGGCTCTGACTATGATATAGATATGAGTACAGATTATTCACGGGAGGCAAAAGTTAAAACTTTTCAGGATGCCATTAATAAAATCAAAAACGAAGGAGTTCTTTGCTCGACCCCAACAAAAAATCTGCATTACTTCGATTTAGTAATGATAATGCAAGAATAGGTGCGGATGAGTTATCCGCTAATGGAGTGGAGTACACTTATATACCTCAAACGCCCATTGCAGAAATCACTACAGATACGGCTTGGTTATACTCTGCCATTGCTAAGTATCTAATTATAGAAAAATATTCAGCCTACGATGTTATTTCTGAAATACCTGTTGAAGGAAATGAAACTCGTAAAATAGTATCCAACATTAAGCGAATGCTAAGTAAAATTGAGCAGGCTATAATTGACGAGAATGCTTTCTATTCGGCAGTTGATGATTTGGCTGTATATTTGGGATATGAAACACGAACTGACCATCTAAAGAAATTATACCAAACGATAACTGATGAGAAGTTTCATGTTGCTTTCGAGGCTGAGAATTTGTGCAAGTTAATTATTGTAAAATTAAATAATTATAATGCCAACTGTTTCCAGAGCAATTTAGCTAAGATATTAGCTAAGAGCAACCTTGGAATTGACAATGTGCTTATTCAAAAATAATGATATTTCCCCAATAAAAGTGAAGTGAGCCATTTTCGTGACATTAACCCACAGAATTCCTAAACATATTCTTTCTCTCAAAACGGCAGAAAAAGTTAATGTTTGCAAACTTTCTTATTGACACAATTCATACATTAGACAAGATACTTAATATAAAAATCAACTTCTATTCTGTTAAATAATCACTTTCATTATGGTATGTACCACCGAATTGTTCAAACAATGATTTCATTGTAGTTTCCTCCGTAATATATTTATTTTACTACAAATTCATCATACCCAACCATCATTACAAATACTTATAAATGCCGGAAGGGACACTTCCTTATGTGAAGTGTCCCTTTTTGGACCGTTTCCTTTTTTCATGGATTGATACAAGGAAATGCTCATTGTATTAAAGCGTAAAATCTTTTGAAATCAGTGCCTGGATTTCATTGATGAGAAGACTGGTATGATAGCCGTCGGCAGCGGCATGGGAAATTGTGACCGTAAACGGCATTTGATAGCTGCTGTTTTTCATCTGGTATTTTCCATAAGTTATAATCGGAAAGAGATTTGGGCTGCCCTCGGCAGTCATGGTGCTGTATCCGGTAAAAGACAGCCAGGGTACACAGGAAATACAGAAAAAATTAGGGGGCTGTCCGGGCCTGGCTTTGATCCCTTTGTTATTTCCGTATGCAGACAGATCCTCTGTCATCTGCCGGTAGAAAGAGGAAAAGTTTTCGGTGTAGTTCGTCCACAGGTCTGAAAAGGTGTGGTCATCATCGTGAAAAACAGTATAGGAAGGATGGACGATATCCCAATATCCGGGCTGTCCGTCTTCGGAAATACCCATTCGGAATTCTTTCATGCGGTTGATAACGGTTGAGACACAGTAGACAAAGCTCGGATAAAATCTGAGGCCTTTGCTCCTGGTCAGTTTTAAAAATTCTGTTACATCTAATTCAGCGGTCAGGCTGTAACCGCATTTTATTGTTTGGGTAAAATATTCAAAATGTTCTCTTCTCTCCCAAGTCTCGGGGTTGATATGTTTAAACATGAGGCACCTCCATTTTCTAACTATTGTATTTTATTATAAAGGAAAAAGAGCAATGTGTAAAAACAGATTGTTAAAAATATGTATAAGTTTTTTGCTGGGATATGAAATATTTTGCACGAAAGCATGAGGGTTCAGCAGTGTGCAGCATGGAAACACTGTGAATAAGATGTTCAAAAAGCCTGAATTTATGCAGTTTTTCGTTATTTAATTAACGGTGTTTTTAGACGAAAACTATTGTATGACAAATGGAAATTGTATATAATTAGATACAATATTTATAAAGAAAGGGTGATGAAATGAGTCGTTTAGAAATTGTAACGCCGGACCGTGCACAGATTGTGATGGAGGGTCTTTATAAAGATTTGGAGAGAAGGATCGAATCCAGTCCGCCGGGGATCTGCCCGGTCGATATGTCAAGGGCATTTCTTGAGTTATGTCATGCGCAGACATGCGGTAAATGTGTGCCCTGCAGGATTGGTCTTGGCCAGCTGAAAAATCTGATCAATGATGTGCTGGATGGAAAGGCAACCATAGAGACATTGGGACTGATCCGGGATACGGCGCGCTCAATCATGGACTCAGCAGACTGTGCGATCGGATATGAGGCTGCAAATATGGTATATAAAGGAGTGATCGGCTTCAGAGACGACTATCTGGAACATATCATGTACAACCGGTGCCTGATGTCATTAAAACTTCCGGTGCCCTGTGTGTCTTTATGTCCGGCGAGAGTCGATATCCCGGGTTATATTGCTTTGGTCAGGGAAGAAAGGTATGCGGATGCCGTCCGCCTGATACGCAAAGACAATCCCCTGCCGACAACCTGCGGCTTTATATGCGAGCATCCGTGCGAAGCTAAGTGCCGCAGAAACATGATCGATGATTCAGTGAACATCCGGGGATTAAAACGGGCAGCCGCAGATTTTGCCGGCAAAGTTCCTCCGCCACCGTGCAGTGAAGAGACCGGAAAAAGGGTTGCCATTGTGGGCGGCGGACCGGGAGGACTGAGCGCTGCTTATTATCTGAGACTGATGGGACACGATGTTACAATTTATGAGATGCTGCCGAAGCTGGGCGGCATGTTAAGATACGGCATTCCAAATTACCGGCTTCCGAAGGAACGTCTGGATGAAGATATTGAGGCTATCCTTGCCACTGGTGTCAAGGTGCAATATGGCACTGTCATTGGAAAGAATTGTTCTGTAAGTGAATTGAGGGAACAGCACGATGCTGTCCTGATATCCATCGGCGCCAGCACCGATAAAAAGCTTGGACTCGAAGGAGAAGACGCAAAAGGTGTCATTTCCGCAGTCCAGTTTTTAAGAGATGTAGGCCATGGACGGTGTGAGTGCCTGGAGGGACAGGAAGTGGCAGTGATCGGCGGAGGCAATGTCTCCATGGATGCGGTGCGGACAGCAGTCCGTCTCGGTGCCAGGAAAGTAAGCATTGTCTATCGGCGGAGAGTTGCCGATATGACGGCTTTGGAGGAAGAGATTCAGGGAGCCGTGGCAGAAGGGGTTGAGGTGAAGACCCTGATGGCTCCGTCAAAGATTGAGGTATCAGAAGACGGATATGTAAAAGGAATCTGGGTCACGCCCCAGATGATCAGCAGGATACAAAATGGCAGAGCCAGTGTGAGGCCCACCGGTGAGGAAGATATCTTTATCCCATGTGAGACGCTTGTAGTGGCCATCGGACAGGATATTTTGTATGAGCATTTTGAGGAGAACGGAGTACCTGTTCAGAGAGGCAAGATCAAGACAGAAAAATACGGCGGATTTGACGATATTCCGGGAGTGTTTGCAGGGGGAGACTGTGCAACGGGACCGTCCACGGTTATTTCTGCCATCGCTGCAGGAAAAGTCATTGCTGCAAATATTGATGAATATCTTGGTTTTCATCATGAAATCACCTGTGATGTGGAAATTCCGGAGCCACGTCTTGACGACCGTCCTCCGTGCGGCCGGGTCAATATGACGGAGAGAGAAGCCGGAGAACGTGTAAATGATTTTGAAGGAGTAGAAAACTGTATGTCAGAAGCTGAGGCTTATCAGGAGTCCGGGCGGTGCCTGCGCTGTGATCACTTTGGATTCGGCGTATTTAAAGGAGGGAGGGATACGAAATGGTAACACTGACGATTGATCAAATGAAAGTAACGGTGCCTGAGGGCACGACAATTATGGAGGCGGCAGCTTCCATTCATATCGATATCCCAAAGCTCTGTTATTTAAAAGGCATTAATGAAATCAGTGCATGCCGCGTCTGCGTTGTAGAGATGGAAGGCAAAGATAAACTGATCACATCCTGCAATAATGTAGTGGAAGAGGGCATGGTCATCTATACGAACAGTCCCAAGGTGCGGTTAAACCGCAGAAAAACGGTTTCGATGCTTCTGTCACAGCATGACGGACAGTGCATCACCTGCAGCAGGAGCATGAACTGCAGCCTTCAGAAGATCGCAAATGATTTTAATATACTGGACAATCCATTTAAAAAAGAATTCGTACATAGAGAATGGGATAAAACATTTCCTTTGATCAGGGATGCGAATAAGTGTATCAAATGTATGCGCTGCATTCAAATTTGTGATAAGGTACAGGGGCTGAATGTATGGGATGTATCCGGCACCGGAGCAAGGACGACGGTGGACGTCTCCAGAAACCGGGATATCCGGGTGGCGGACTGTTCTCTCTGCGGACAGTGCATCACACATTGCCCGGTCGGGGCGCTGAGGGAGCGGGACGACACTTCTATGCTGTTCAGCGCCCTGGAAGATGAAAACAAGATCGTGGTTGCTCAGATTGCACCGGCAGTCAGGGCTGCCTGGGCGGAGCAGCTTGGCCTTTCCAGAGAGGAAGCTCCGGTTGAGAAGATTGTGACGGCATTTCGGAGAATGGGAATAGACTATGTGTTCGATACGACATTCTCTGCCGATCTTACGATCATGGAAGAGGGGAGCGAGTTTGTCAAACGTCTGCAGGATGGAGATTTAGAAGAGTATCCCATGTTTACTTCATGCTGTCCCGGCTGGGTAAGATTTATAAAGACTCAGTACCCGGACATGATTGGAAGGCTTTCCACAGCCAAGTCTCCGCAGCAGATGTTCGGTGCGGTCATGAAGACTTATTTTGCAAAGAAACTTGGAGTAGATCCGGAACGAATCTTTACGCTGTCCATTATGCCGTGTCTGGCTAAGAAAGCGGAAAGGGAGATGGACTTATTCTATGAAGAATATGCAGGCCATGATATTGATTGTGTACTGACCACAAGAGAACTGGACAGAATGCTCCGCGCAGAACATTTAAATCCTCAGTTTTTAGAGGAAGGGGAATTTGATTCTCCGTTTGAAGTGGGCACAGGTGCGGGCGTTATTTTTGGGGCAACCGGCGGTGTTATGGAAGCGGCTTTGAGATCGGCTTATTTTCTTGTGACCGGAGAAAATCCGGATGCGGATGCTTTTCATGAGATCCGGGGAGTCAAACGACAGGGATGGACAGAAGCCGAGTTTGATGTGGCGGGAAATGTCATCCATGTCGCCGTAGTAAGCGGTCTTGGTAACACAGGGAAGCTGATGGAAGCCATACGCAGAAAAGAAGTGAAGTATGAGTTCGTAGAGGTTATGGCCTGTCCGGGAGGCTGTGCCGGAGGCGGAGGCCAGCCGATCCATGACGGACAGGAACTGGCAGAAGAGAGGGGATCAAGCCTCTACTTCCTGGACCGGAATACAGATATCCGTTTCTCACATGACAATCCGGACATACAAAACCTCTATGAAGAGTTTTTTGAAAAACCACTGTCTCACAGGGCACACCAGCTACTGCATACTGAACACCAGGTCTGAATCTATCAATCTCTTTGACATGGTTTTCTTTTTTCGCTATAATAGTAACAATTTATGGAGAATGCAAGAAAAGGAGAAGCAGTATGAGCAAGATAGAGATGACGACACCATTGGTTGAGATGGATGGGGACGAAATGACAAGAATTCTTTGGAAAATGATCAAAGACGATCTTTTGTCCCCGTTTATCAACCTGAAGACTGAATATTATGACCTTGGTCTGGAGCACAGAAATGCCACTGATGACCAGGTGACCTTTGATGCGGCAGAAGCCACCAAAAAATATGGTGTTGCTGTTAAATGTGCTACGATCACTCCGAATGCCGCAAGAATGGATGAGTATGACTTAAAAGAGATGTGGAAAAGTCCGAACGGTACAATCCGTGCTATTTTGGACGGAACAGTTTTCAGAACTCCGATCACAGTCAAAGGAATTGAACCGACAGTCCGCACATGGAAAAAGCCGATTACCATTGCAAGGCATGCTTACGGTGATGTCTACAAAGGCGTGGAGATCAAAGTACCGGGAGCGGGAAAAGCAGAATTGGTATACACGGCAGAAGACGGAGCTCAGATAAAAGAGCTCATTCATGATTTTGACGGGGCAGGAATTCTTCAGGGCATGCATAACACAGAGAGTTCGATCAGGAGTTTTGCCAAGAGTTGCTTTACATACGCATTGGATACAAAACAGGATCTCTGGTTTGCCACGAAGGATACAATCTCAAAGAAATATGACCATACATTCAAGGACATTTTCCAGGAAATTTATGATGCAGAATATAAAGAAAAATTTGAAGCAGCAGGTATTGAGTATTTCTATACATTGATCGACGATGCAGTTGCCCGTGTCATGAAGTCAGAGGGAGGCTACATCTGGGCTTGTAAAAATTATGACGGGGATGTGATGAGTGATATGGTATCTTCCGCATTCGGATCTCTTGCCATGATGACCTCTGTTTTAGTATCGCCGGATGGATATTATGAGTATGAAGCGGCGCACGGAACAGTACAGCGCCATTACTACAAGCACCTGAAAGGGGAAGAGACATCCACGAATTCTGTTGCAACCATTTTTGCATGGACGGGAGCCTTAAGAAAGCGAGGCGAATTAGATTCCAATGAAGAGCTGGTTAAATTCGCAGACAGGCTTGAAAAGGCGACGATTGATACGATAGAAGAGGGAACTATGACAAAAGACCTTGCATTGATCACTACGCTTAAGAACGTCAAAGTAGCAAACAGCGGAGATTTTATCAAAGCAATCGCTGAGAAATTATCATACCTTATCGCGTGAAGTGCATCCACCCGAAGGGTATAAAATACTATCGTTAATTGTCTCCTTCTGTTTAACTGATACTTATCCAGGAGGTTTTCCTCGAACATAAGGAGTTATTCAACAATGAAAAAGAAGATCCTGACTGTCTGGCTGTCAGGATCTTCTTTTAATATTGAAATGGAAAAAATTGCCGATTTTATTTTGGCAGAATGGAATAATCAATAGCATAACATTTTCAAACAAATCAGTACTCATCAAACAATGGAATTATCCAACGATAGTTTTTTATCACTATTGGAGGAGCACATTTTAAAGCGTGACGGAGATAGTGGTAATAAACTCATAGATTACTTTAAAATATAGTTACCAAATAACTGCAAAAGAAAAATTTAGAATAACGGAAGGAGGAGCTTGTGGTGTTATCGAATGAAGATTTTCAGCAGCTTGCGGGATTGTTTGATATAAAACTGAATCCGATTCCCCAGCAACTGGGCGCCACAGAAGGACGAATCGAAACAGTGGAGAGCAGTGGGCACTTTAAAAAATAGCAGAGGATCATTCAGAACAAATTAGAAAACAAATGATCTGTTTAAGATGGAAATGTAATAATAGTAAAATTATGGTTGAAAAACAAAGAGAAATGTATTATAATGTAAATTAAGGATGAGGAATCATTCTCACCATATCTTGTACGAATATATCATTCATCTCTTCTCAACTATAAACTACTACTAAATTACGCGGCATCAGATGTACGAATCTCATTTCAACCGAATCTAAATAAAATTCTAATCCTTCCAATCATCGAAGTGAGAATGATTTCCATCCTTATACTGATGCACATGAAAAAAGAAAAAGTTCTTGACATTATTTGGTGCCCTGGAATATAATAATAAAAAATTGAGAAATCCTTTGAGCAAAAGTAAGTAGCATGTCAAGCGGTTTTACAGAGAGCTGCCGGTTGGTGGAAGACAGCAGATACGAGTCATGCGAATGGGTTTGTGAGGAGCGCAGAGAACGCATATTGTCAGTAACTGTCGACGTGATCCCGCGTTACGGGAACGGAGTATAAAAGCTTAGGCGGAGTACTCTAAGAGGAGAGTCTGTAATTTCGGAAGGACTCTTAAATTTGGGTGGCACCACGGTCTATCGTCCCTTGTATGAGGGATGATAGGCCTTTTTTATTTCATAGGAAAGTTCTACGACCTTCCCTATTTAATAAAAACGCACGATGTGAAAAGATAGGAGGATTATATGTTAAGTCCAACATTAGAACAGGTGAAAAATTTATTGACGATTTATCCGACGGTACCGGTGTTTTATGAGGTGCTGGCCGATCATGTGACACCGATTCAGGTATTTATGGCACTTAGAAAGACCGGTACCCCATCTTTTATACTGGAAAGTGTGGAAAACAGAGATCAGTGGGGGAGGTATTCATTTATCGGTGTGAATCCCAAAAAGGAAGTAAAGATAAACGGCACTGAGATAGAAATAGACGGTAAAAAGCAGACAGTGGAAAATCATATTTCATATTTAATCGAGATGGTCAATGCATACCAATCTCCGGTGCTTATTGATAAGCCAAAGCTTACCGGAGGGTTTATCGGATATTTCGGCTATGACACGATTCGGTTTGTGGAAAAGAAACTGGTCAATGTGCCGGAGGATGACCTGAACATGCCGGAATGTCATTTGTGTATGTATGATGAGATTATGGCATTTGACCATCTCACGAACCGGGTGATCGTCATTCAGAATGTCCACGGGGATGATGATCTGGAGACAAAATATAAGAGCCTTGAGCCTAGAGCAAGGCAAATGATTGAACAGATCGACAATTTCCGGATGACCAGAAAAGATCGCACAGATAAAAAAGAGACTAAGATTATTTCTAATCTTACAAAGGAAGAGTACCAATCCAAGGTGGAAAAAGCAAAAGAATACATAAGAAACGGTGATATTTTCCAGGTGGTGCTGTCACAGAGATTTGAAGTGGAAAGCGAGGCAGATCCGTTTGATGTTTATCGATGTTTAAGAACAACAAATCCATCGCCGTATTTATACTTTTTTGACTTTGTAGATTATCAGATCGCAGGTGCCTCCCCGGAGATGCTCGTAAGTGTTACCAATGGAATCGTGACCACAAAACCGATCGCGGGTACTGTGCCAAGAGGGACTACGAAAAAAGAGGATGATATTCTGGTCAGACAGCTCATGCATGATCCGAAAGAACAGGCGGAGCACACGATGCTTGTAGATCTTGGGCGGAACGATGTGGGAAGAGTCAGCCGATTTGGAACAGTTCGTGTGGATAACTTTATGTCAGTAGAAAAATATTCAAAGGTTACCCATTTAGTCAGCGACGTACAGGGAGAACTGAGAGAAGACAAAACTGCACTGGATGCTCTTATGAGCATACTTCCTGCAGGCACATTGTCCGGTGCACCGAAAGTCAGAGCCATGGAGATTATAGATGAACTGGAAAATAAAAAACGCGGGCTGTACGGAGGAACCGTGGGATATCTGGCATTTGACGGAAACATCGATACGTGTATTGCGATCCGCACAGTGCTTTTTAAAGATGGAAAAGGCTATGTCCAGGCAGGAGCCGGGATTGTGGCCGATTCAGAACCGGAAAAAGAATACGAAGAGACCAAAAACAAAGCGCTGGCAGTCATCAATGCGATTAAGGAGGCGGCAGAATTATGATTTTATTAATAGACAATTACGATTCATTTACTTATAACATCTGCCAGGGGATCGGCGAGCTGTATGAAAATATTGAGGTCGTCAGAAATGATGAGGCTACGGTGGAAGAACTCGCACAAAAAGAGATCGAAGCACTGATCATCTCTCCGGGACCGGGATATCCGGAGACTGCGGGCATATCAAAAGAGGCAGTCCGGTATTTTGCAGGGAAAGTTCCGGTGCTTGGAATTTGCCTTGGACACCAGGCCATCGGCGAAGTATTTGGGGCAAAAACAGTTCATGCCAAATCTCTGATGCACGGAAAACAGAGTAAGATTCAGATTGACAGCAGCTTTCCTCTGTTTCAGGGACTTCCGGAAACAATTCCGGCAGCCAGATACCATTCTCTGATCATTGAGAGGGAGGGAATACCGGAAGTGCTCACTGTTGCAGCCGAAGACGATGAGGGCCAGATCATGGCTGTAAAACACAGAGACTATGACGTATACGGCATACAATTTCATCCGGAATCCATTTTGACGGAGTCAGGAAAAACAATCTTTGAAAATTTCTTAAAGATGGCAGGCATAGAGACAAAGGCAAAAAATAAGGTGAAAGAAATAGAACCTGCACAGAAAACTGCAATGAAACCATATTTAGAAAAAATCGTCGAGGGAAGACATCTGACGGCTGATGAGGCATACGAGGCTATGGACTGTATCATGTCAGGAGGTGCGACCCAGGCTCAGATTGCAAGTTTTGTCACAGGGCTGCGCATGAATCATGAGACGGTGGATGAAATTACCGGATTTGCAAAAGTCATGCGCGCAAAAGCGGCCGTTGTTCCCGATGAGACAGAGGCTATTGACATTGTAGGAACCGGCGGTGACTTGGCCAGCAGTTTTAATATCTCCACAACATCCGCTTTTGTGATCGCAGGGGCGGGACAGAAGGTTGCAAAACATGGAAACCGCAGTGTCTCATCTAAAAGCGGAGCGGCCGATGTGCTGGAAGCCTTGGGTGCCAGGATCGGACTTTCCCCGGAACAGAATCAGAGATGCCTGGAGGAAGTGGGAGTCGCCTTCCTGTTTGCACAGACTCACCATGGCTCCATGAAATATGCCGGACCTGTGAGAGCCCAGCTTGGTGTGAGATCTGTATTTAACATTTTAGGGCCTCTGGCAAATCCGGCGATGACAAATTATATTGTACTCGGTGTTTACGAGGAAGATCTTCTGAGGCCTATGGCAGAAGTTATGCAGAATCTGGGTGTGAAGCAGGCAATGATCGTGTACGGGGATGATTGTCTGGATGAGATCTCCATATCCGATACGACCAGTATCTGTGAGATCCGGGATGGTAAGCTAATTTCTTATAAGATCAGTCCGGAAGAATTCGGAATCTCTATGGCAGAAAAGGACTCCATCAAAGGAGGAACATCCGATGAAAATGCGGTGATTACCAGAGAAATCCTGACTGGAAAAGAACAGGGGCCAAAAAGGGACATCGTACTTCTCAATGCGGGAAGCGCCCTTTATACCATAGGGGCCGCAAAAGATATGAAGGAAGGAATCGAGATGGCAAGGCAGTCCATTGATTCCGGCAGGGCCATAGAAAAACTGAACCAATTCATTGAATTTACCAATCGCTATTAGGAGAAAACCAATGATTTTAGATGATATTGTAGAGAAGAGAAGAGAACAGCTTGAGAGAGAAAAAGAAAATTTCCCACTGGAAGATATGAAGGAGATGGCTTTAAATTCCAGGAGGGTATCTTTGGATTTCAAAGCCGCCCTGAAGGCTGACGGCATTTCCATTATATCCGAAGTAAAGAAAGCATCCCCGTCCAGAGGGATCATCTCAGAAGATTTCCGTCCCACAGAGCAGGCGAAGGCCTATGAGGAAGCCGGCGCAGACGCCATTTCCTGTCTGACAGAGGAACATTTCTTCAAAGGAGCAGACAAATATCTGGCGGACATCAGAGCCAGCGTAAATCTGCCGATCCTGAGAAAAGACTTTATATTTGACGAATACCAGATTTATGAGGCAAAAGTGCTGGGAGCCGATGCAGTCCTGCTGATCGCCGCGATCCTTTCAGAAGAAGAACTTATAAAACTTTCCCGGCTGGCGGCATCTCTGGGACTGTTCTGCCTTACAGAAGTTCACAATGAGGAGGAACTTCAAAAAGTTGTCCGCTGTAAATGTGATATCATCGGCATTAATAATCGGGATTTGAAAACGTTTCATGTGGACTTGAATACTACGAAACGATTGGCAAAACTGGTACCGTATGATGCAGTTCTCGTCTCCGAGAGCGGCATGAAAAACGGAAACGATATAAAGGAAGTGAAAGAGTACGGGGCCGATGCAGTGCTGATCGGAGAGACCCTGATGCGCTCGGGAGATATTAAAAATACAATCAATGAACTGAGAGGGAGTCTATGAGAATTAAAATGTGCGGGCTTCGCAAACCGGATGAAATAATTTACGCAAATGAGTGTCTTCCGGACTATATAGGGTTTGTTTTTGCTGAAAGCAGAAGGAAAGTCAGCGGCGAAGAGGCAAAAAAATTGGGGGAACAGCTGGACCCGCTTGTTAAAAAAGTCGGCGTTTTTGTAAATGAACCGCTCCGGTCACTGATTTCCATATCAGAAGAGGCAGGACTCGACATCATTCAGCTGCACGGAGATGAAGACGACGAGTATATCAGAGAAGTGAGACATAAAACCGGAAAAGAAATATGGAAAGCTGTCCGGGTGAGAACGGCAAAAGATATTCAAGCAGCGCAGGAACTCCCGGCGGATAAGCTTTTACTGGACAGTTTTTCAGAAGAGTCTTATGGAGGCACGGGGAAGGTCATGGATTTTGCTGTGCTTGATCAGGCAGAGATCAGGAAACCGTATTTTATAGCGGGAGGCCTGACGGTTGATAATTTGCCTGTGATCTTGAGAAACACAGAACCGTATGGAATTGATATTTCCAGCGGGATTGAGACCGGCGGAGTCAAGGACAGAGAAAAAATGCGGAAGGTGATACAGTTGTGCAAGAGGAGGAAAGCATGAATAAAATCGGAAGATTCGGAGATTTCGGAGGCCAGTATGTGCCTGAAATCGTAATGAACGCAGTTAATGAACTGAATGAGGCATATGAAAAATATAAAAATGATCCAGACTTTTTGGAAGAGCTGCATGAATATTATAAGAACTATGCAAACAGGCCGTCTATGCTGTATGAGGCAAAGCGTATGACCAGGGATCTGGGCGGTGCGAAGGTATTCCTGAAAAGGGAAGATTTAAACCATACCGGAGCCCATAAGATCAATAATGTGCTCGGACAGATTTTGCTTGCGAAGAGGATGGGTAAGAAGCGTATCATTGCCGAGACCGGAGCAGGACAGCATGGGGTGGCAACAGCCACAGTGGCGGCGCTGTTTGATATGGAATGTGTCGTCTACATGGGAGCGGAGGATGTGGAACGCCAGAGTCTCAATGCTTACCGGATGGAACTGCTCGGAGCAAAGGTAGTGGCTGTGCAGAGCGGGACACGGACCTTAAAAGACGCGATCAATGAGGCTATGAGAGACTGGGCTACGAATATTGAAACGACTTTTTACTGCATCGGTTCTGTTATGGGGCCCCATCCTTATCCGACCATGGTCAGGGATTTTCAGAAGATCATCGGGGAAGAGACAAAACGCCAGATACAGGAGAAAGAAGGAAAATTACCGGACTGTGTCATCGCATGTGTGGGAGGCGGGAGCAATGCCATGGGAGCTTTCTATGATTTTGTAAAAGATAAGAAAGTGCGCCTTGTCGGAGCCGAAGCAGCGGGAAGAGGAGTTCATACAATCCAGCATGCCGCCACGATCGCCAGGGGGAGCAAGGGTATTTTTCACGGAATGAAGAGCCTTTTTCTTCAAAATGAGGAAGGACAGATTGATGAGGTTTATTCTATTTCCGCAGGGCTTGACTATCCGGGAATCGGACCGGAGCACGCCCACCTTCATGACATCGGCAGGGCAGAATATCTGAGCATCACGGATGAACAGGCGGTGTGCGCATTTGAGTATCTGACAAGGATGGAAGGGATTATCCCTGCCATTGAATCAGCCCATGCGGTAGCTGCGGCAATGGAAATAGTTCCGAATATGAAAAAGGATGAAAGTGTCGTGATCTGTCTGTCCGGGCGGGGAGACAAGGATGTATTTCAGGCAGCAAGATATAGAGGGGTGAAGTTAGATGAGAATTAAAGAAGCATTTGAGAAGAGAAAGACAAATGGACAGAAAGCGCTGATCACCTATATTGTGTCCGGTGATTTTGGATATGAGACTACAAAGAAAAACATCATGAGCATGGTAAATGCCGGGGCGGATATCATAGAAATCGGGATTCCGTTTTCTGATCCCATTGCAGAAGGGATCGTAATCCAGGAAGCCAGCCAGCATTCCCTGGAAGGAGGGACTACACTGGCCGGAATTTTTAAAATGGTCAAGGAACTCAGAAATGAAACTGATACTCCGTTTGTGATGATGATGTACCTAAATACGATCTACCGTTTTGGGACGGAACGTTTTTTTGATCTCTGCAATGAATGCGGGATCGACGGTGTCATCGTGCCGGATATGCCGTTTGAGGAAAAGGATGAGATACAGGGGACAGCCACGGCACATGGCGTTGACAATATCAGCTTGGTGACGCCTGCTTCTCACGACCGAATCGAATCCATCGCAAAAGACGCAGAGGGATTTTTGTACTGTGTCTCATCCATCGGTGTGACGGGGACAAGAAATGAGTTTACCACAGACTTTGACGCGTTTTTTGACGTGATCAAGAAAAATACAGAAATTCCCTGTGCCGTAGGGTTTGGGATTTCAGGCCCCCAACAGGCCAAAAAGATGAGCCGGTACTGTGACGGCGTCATCGTGGGCAGTGCTATTGTAAAGATCATCAGCGAGTATGGGGAAGACAGCCCCAAAAAGGTATATGAGTTTACGAAAGGCCTTCGGGATGCGTTGGATGAATAAAAATTTTTGTGCAAAATGTACAAATTGTATTGGTAAATAAATGTCAGATATTAATAAAATTTAAAAATATTTTTCTGAAAACTTATTAAAATTTTAAAAATGTGGTAAAATAAGTATATAAAGCAAAATGCTGAGACCGGAATTAGCTCCGGTCTTCTTTTATATCATAGAAAAGTTCGTTCTGTGGAATAAAAAAGCCCCTCAAAGAGTGGAGCTTAAGAGATGAAGTGGGATTGTCCACTTTGCTATTTTTCAGAGAAAGGAGCCACACTGCAGTGCAAATAGAGAAACGGATACAAGAACTTATAAAAATGGCCGGTCAGAACCATAATGTCATTCAGCTGGATGAGGTCGATCAGATCTTTGATAAGAGTTTAAGTGAGCAGGAATTTGATTATGTTATCGGCCGTCTGAGAGACCAGAGTATAGTATTTTCAGATTTTACAGCAGCAAGCCAGGCAGACCGGCAGCAGACAGACGCGGCAGAAGCTGAAAATCCTGTGATGGAGGATTCAGTGAAGGCTTATCTGCACAGGATAGGCAGGATTCCGCTGCTTTCCAGAGACCAGGAAGAAAGACTGGCAAAGGAAATTGAAGCGGGAAGCCAGTCAGCAAAAGATAAAATGATCAATTCCAACCTGCGTCTGGTCGTCAGTGTTGCAAAAAGATATGCCGCCGGCAGCAACATGGCCCTTCTGGATCTGATACAGGAAGGCAATATAGGACTTATGAAAGCAGTGGACAAGTTTGATTACCGGAGAGGGTACAAGTTCAGCACATATGCCATGTGGTGGATCCGTCAGTCTGTCACGAGGGCTATCGCGGACCAGGCCAGGACTATCCGGATACCGGTCCATATGAAAGAAAAGATGGGGAAAGTGAACAATGCGGCCAGAAAATTTCTCGAAAAAAACGGACGGGAGCCAAATGCAGATGAACTGGCAGAATCGATGGGGATCGGCAGAGATCAAATGGATGAGATCATGAGATTGTACAGTGACACTGTATCTTTAGATTCTCCGGTCGGAGAAGAGGAAGACGCGATGCTCATAAATTTTGTGGCGGATGAGAGCATGCCGGAACAATATCAGACGGCGGAGCAGGGAATTCTCTCTGAACAGATAAATGAGATATTGTCGGAACTTACCGAACGTGAACAGACGATTTTAAGGCTGCGTTTTGGGTTTGTAGAAAACAGGATCTGGACCCTGGAGGAAGTAGGGAGAGAATATCATTTGACAAGAGAGCGCATACGGCAGATCGAAGGAAAAGCTTTGAGAAAGTTGAGAATGAAAAAAGAAACGAAATCTCTCAGAGCCTATATTGAAGACTGATTTTGGTAACAAGAGAAAAGATAACTGGGAGAAGGATGTGCCATGCAGGCACTCCTTCCTTTTTTGTTGCATATGAAAGTTCGTCCTATGGACAGGATGCGAACAAATGTATGAAGGAATCATTTGTATTCAGCAAACTGCTTAAAAAATATTTATTTTTGGTCTAACTCTTTTTCCAGGTACCAATACCGAAACGAACAATTTGCCAAAATATGTGGAAAAATTGGGTGAGGAGCTTAAACAGATCCACGGATAAAGAAAAAATCACAGAAGCCATCTTGGGCGCTGATGAGACGATCGTCCCCTTGGCGAATAAAAAGGATAGGATAAAGACGGCAACAATATTTCTTTAGATGATTTCTTTGTGGATCAGGAACAGTTTAAAAAGATCAATGAACATAAAAAACAGGGGTTTTTGGTCTTACGTTTTCTCTGTCAGACGGAAAGAAAGCCACAGTAAAAGTGACATTGACAGGAGATCACAGAGAAGCCTTTGGCCCTGACGGAGGAGACTGCCAGCCGGAAACAGAGGAGACTGTGCCGGAATGGGAGTATAAGAAAAGAGCGAGAAGGGGGCGTGTCAGCAGAACAGGAGACGAGAGACAGATTCTGTGTCTCATTCTGGTGTTCGGGACGGCATTGACCGGATTTGCAGCAGGGTTAGGGAAAAAGAAAAAATAAAGAAGGCAGAGTAATAAAAGCTCCTGGGGCCCTTAATGAGTGAGGGGGTACAGGAGCTTTTTGTGAATCTGAACAGATCAGATTTGTCTTATAAAAACCATTATTTAAATTTTGGACGGTCGAATGTGACTGTGTTGCCTGTTGCATAGGCACTTCTGAACTGACTGTACATGAGTTTTCCGATCTTCTGGGCATATCCCGGATCTGTAGCATACTGATGCCAGATGTACTTAGTATTTGGATTATAGCGGAATTTGTACAGAGTATTTTGCTTGTATGTACTGTTATTAATATACTCCTGACTGACATATTTTGCAGCGCCTTTAATGGCTTTGTCCACACTTGTCCAGCCCTGATAGTATGCGTAGCTGAAACCGCACAGCTGTGGGTCAGAATCATAGGCTTTGATACCATATAAGTTATATACTTTTTTAGATGAGATCTTTTTTGTCTGATATTTGCCGTTTACTTTTTGAAACCCTGTGACATTGCCCTTTTTGTCTTTCACAACAGACTTTCCTGTTATAACCTTGGTAATCCATTTGCCCTGTGAAAGAGTGCTTGTACCATAACCGGTCTCCAGGATCGTCTGGCAAAGGAAATAAACAGGATCGATCTTATAGGTTTTCGCAGCGCTGTTGAGAACAGAACCTTTGTTTTTCAGTACACTTTTGGATTTTACCTTACTGTTTAAGAGACTGTTATACTTTGAGCTGTTGACGGTGCGGTATGTATTCAGACGCAGATACTGGTAGCCGTGAGTCGGATCAGTACTGGTCGGCACATAGTTGTTGTAGTTGATTTTTTTACCACCATAAGATTTAACTGTCTGGGATTTAATATAATCGGATGTCTTCTTATTATAATTAGTCGTTGTGTTTTTTGTGTATAAGTAGCTGTTTCCCGGTTTGTTGATGTGGATTCTCTTTGCTGAAGAGATATAGGAATAGTCCAGTCCTAAATTCTTGATTGTAAAATTAGCCGGAAGCAGAATGTTATATTTTTTGGTCGTGTAGTACTTGACTGAGACGGGTGCAACGGATAATTTTTTCTTCTTACCGTTTACATAACAGGTTTTATTATTCTTATAGAAAGTTAGTGTTTTGTTCTTGTGCTTTAGTACAAGTTTGCCTGTTTTTTTGTTGTAGCTGCGTTTGATTTTCGGCCCATTTTTAACCAGAATACTGTAGTAAGGTATCATGTTAATGCTCTTCATCTGAATACCCGGTGTTTTGGTCGAAATTCCTTTTTTAGCGTATGTAAAGTTAAGCTGTTTCCCTGTATAGTATCTTGTCTTGCCGCCGTATCTGATCTTTAGAGAAGCAGCCGAGATATCCGGTTTTGGAAAACCGGAAAAAATGGATGTAAAGGCAAATAACATCGTAAATGCTGCAATGACTCGTTTCTTCATAACCTATTTATCCTCCTGTTGAAATTGAAATGTAATATAAGTATAGCATTATATTAAAAAATATACAATAAAATTGTAACATAAATGTAATATTTAAGGCGGACAGAGCAGAAAAAATTTGTTTTAGGAGAGGACAAAGTGGACAGGCCCGCCTCATCTCCCCAACCCCTTATTCTTTGAGGGGCTTTTAAACTTTGTGCGCCAGATGCGATTTGACGCAGTCAAATGATTTCCTAAGTAATAAAAAATAGCCCAGGATCTGTCCCTGAGCTATTTCGCCTTTTATTTAGTTGAATACTGGTGTGTCATAAATAAATCCGCTGGTGCTTGAATATACGCTTTGATATGTATTCATCAGCTTGCCGATGGACTGGGCATAGGCCGGATCAGAGGCATACTGATGCCAGAGATAATTTAGATTTTGGTTATAACGGATTTTATAAAGTGTATTTTGTTTATATGTATTGTTGTGAACATACCATTTAGATAAAAATTTACCGGCTCCCTGAATGGCTTTATCCACACTCGTCCAGCCCTGATTATAAGCGTAAGTGAATCCGCACAACTGTGGAGCGGCATCGACTGCTTTTATGCCATAGAGGTTATAGACTGTTTTTTTCTGCTCCGCTGCGGATAAAGTTTTTACTTCCAAATATCCGTTTTCTGTTTTGACATACTCCCGTTTACTTTTTCTGTCTTTAGAGGCTATGTATTTAAATGCTGTGATCTCGCCAGAAGAGTCTTTTGTCAGAGATTCACCGGTAACAATTTTACCTTTTAGATTTACAGATTTCAACTTTGTATCTTTTAAATCAGCAGATTTAATTCCCTTTGCCAATGTGCTCGTCCCATAACCGCTTTCCTGTACTGTCTGGCAAAGAAAATATAGTGGGTCCAGATTATAGGTCTTTGCGGTATTTGTAATGACTGAGGCTTTTCCTGACAGAACACTTCCGGTTTTTTTAGAAACCATAGTTTGAAGTGTGGAATTAAATTTGGAAGAATTAACCGAATGATAGGTGTCTATGCGAAGAAATTGGAAACTGTTCGTATTATCCGCAGTTACGGGGATGTATTTTTTATAGTCGATCGTTTTTCCGCCGTAAGTTTTCCATTGGGCCTGCTGTTTTTTTATGTAATTGTTCAAAGTCGTATTATACTTTGTTGTCGTATTGGATTTGACTGGTGATACAGGTTTGCTTTCGGCAGGCTTTGCATAATCAATGCGTTTTGCGGAACTTGAGTATGTATAGCTGATGCCCAGATATTTGGCTGTAAATTTCGCCGGGAGCAGAATATAGTTTTTGTTGATGCTTCTGTATTTTACAGTCAGCGGAGCAGTAGTAAATGTCCGTTTTACTCCGTTGGTATAGGCATACTTTTTATTTTTATAGAAGGTGATCGTCTTCTTTCCGTTGGTGAGTACCAGCTTTCCGGTCTTGCTGTTGTAGCTTCTCTTTACTTTCGGTCCGTTTTTCACGATCGCATTATAATATGGAAGCATGTTGACCTTGTTGATCTGGATGCCCGGGGCCTTTCCTAAATCGATTTTTTTTCCTTTATAATAAAATGTGAGCTGTTTTCCCTTGTATGTGCGGTTTTTTCCGGAATAACGCAGTGACAGGCTTCCTGCGAAGACAGAGGCACTCATAGAGACGCTCAGTACCGCGGACATGGCGAGTATTTTAAGTCCTTTTTTTCTCATGGTAGATATTTCCCTTCCTTTCTTTACCAAAGATAAACTTACTATAACACGGATCGCACCGCAAAAACAAGGATTTTGCATGGAAAAGAGCAGGAAATACTATCCATGGAGATTGACAAAAAGCAAGTAGTTTGATAGTATATTAACGTATGAATTTAGTACGCTAATGTGCTATCATGACAGGAAATAAAAACGGAGGAGTTTTAGGATGAGAGTGAAAAAATTATTAGTGCTTTGCGTGAGTGCTGTGCTGGCAGGGTCTATGCTTTTGGCAGGATGTTCAAAGAAAGAAGAAAGTAAGACAGACGAGTCTCTTCAGTATGTAAAAGACAACAAAGAATTAATTCTGGGATTGGATGCATCTTTCCCTCCTATGGGCTTCACAGATAAGGATCAGAAGATCGTAGGTTTTGACATTGATATGGCAAAAGAAGTTACCAAGAGAATGGGGATCAAATTAAAATTACAGCCGATCAACTGGGATTCCAAAGACCAGGAGCTGCAGGGCAAGACAATCGACTGTATCTGGAACGGCCTGACATACAGCGAAGACAGAGCAAAAGAGATGCTTTGTTCTGAATCTTACATGGATAACCACCAGGTAATGCTCGTACCGGAAAAGAGCAAGATCAAGAGCTTAAAAGACATTAAAAAGCAGCAGGTGGGAGTACAGAAAGGTTCTACGGCGGCAGATGCGGTTGACAAGACAGAAGAATTAAAGAATGCAAAGATTGTTTACTTCGGCAATAACGTTGAGATCTTAAATGACCTTGGAAATGGCTGTGATGCAGCTGTCATGGATGAAGTGGTAGCAAAATATTACGCCAAAAAGGACCCGGGAAAATTCAAGATCTTAAATGACAATTTAAGTACTGAGAAATATGTCATTGGGTTCCGTACCGGAGATGAGAAACTGAAAACCGAAGTGGAAAACCAGTTAAAGGACATGAAAAAAGACGGAACATTGGCTAAGATCAGTAAAAAATGGTTTGGCGAAGATCTGACAACAATCAAATAAGAGACAAGAAGCAAGAGGCTTTTTTCAAAGCCTCTTGATTTTTTCACCAACACAGAAATTAATTTCTGACAAGAAAAATTCCGGAAAATTTATACTTATAGGAGCAAAGAAATGATAGATAGTATCATACAATGGTTTGAAAAACTGCCTGGCATTGCAGATATGCTGTTACATAACGGATTGGATCAGACACTGATCATCTTTTTCCTCACACTGGTCTTCGGTCTGACATTGGGGCTTGTGCTGGCGCTTGGGAGGATGACCAGATTTAAGATCATTCAGCTGCCGGTGCGTTTTTACCTGCTGATCATGAGAGGTACACCGCTTATTCTCCAGTTATACGGATTTTATTTCGGCCTGAATCTGCTTTTAGGCATACGAATCGAGCGAACCATGGCCGCAGTCGTGGCATTTTCCTTAAATTATGCCGCTTATTTTGCGGAGATCTACCGGAGCGGAATCCAGGCAATACCGAACGGACAGTACGAGGCAGCAAAAGTGCTGGGATTCAGTAAGGCACAGACATTTTTTAAGATCATACTGCCGCAGGTAGTCAAGATCATACTGCCGCCTATGGGAAGTGAGTGCATGACTCTTGTAAAAGATACTTCCCTAGCACATGTGATTGGTGTCATGGAAATTTATGTGGTCGCAGCCAATAATATGTCCAGAAGCCGCGGGATGGAATATTTGATCGTGGCAGGTATTTTTTATCTGATCATGAATATGATTGTATCTAAAGTTTTTGGCATCCTGGAAAAACGGATGAGCTATTATCGTTAAGGAGGAAAGAAAATGAGTGTTTTATCTGTGACTAATCTCCAGAAAAATTTTGGAAAGCTGAAGGTCTTAAAAGATATTTCTTTCCAGATTAACGACGGAGAGATCGTGACGATCATTGGTTCCTCCGGTTCCGGGAAATCCACGCTGTTAAGATGTATGAACCAGCTGGAAAAGGTGACGAAGGGAACCATTGAGATCAACGGCCATACGCTGGTATCCATGAACGGAGACACGCCGGAGTATGCGTCAAAAGAGGTACAAAAGAAAATACTGATGGAGACAGGATTTGTTTTTCAGAATTTTAATCTGTTTCCTCATTACAGTGTGCTGAGAAATGTAATGGAGGCTCCGGTACAGGTGGCCGGTATCCCAAAAGAAGAAGCCAGAGAGAAGGCATTTGGACTGCTCAGGAAGCTCGGACTCGAAGAAAAGGCCGATGCCTATCCGTGTGAACTGTCAGGCGGACAGTCCCAGAGGGTCTCCATAGCAAGGGCGCTGGCGCTGGAGCCGAAAATTCTGTTCTTCGACGAGCCGACTTCTGCACTGGACCCGGAGCTGACCGGAGAGGTGCTGAAGGTCATCAAATCCCTGGCAGATCTGAATATGACCATGGTGATCGTCACCCATGAGATGGCATTTGCGAAAGAGATCTCAGACCGGGTCATCTTCATGGACCAGGGAGTCATCGTGGAAGATGCGGCTCCGGAGGATGTGTTTAACTCAGCCAATGAGCGGACGAGGGAATTCCTCGGAAAGTACCATGATATTGCATAACAGTGCAGTAAACAGGGCTTTTAATTGTTAAGAATCATAGTAAGAAAGGAGCAATCAAGATGATAAAAAATATGCCGAATAAGTTTTCTGAAATTACACCTGAAATTGAAGAACTGGCAAAAAAGTGTGAGAAGAAAATTGATCCCACCCTTTTTGAAAAGTATGATGTGAAAAGAGGGCTGCGGAAACAGAGCGGAGAAGGTGTACTTGCAGGACTGACTGATATTTCGACGATTATGTCCTATATGGTCGAGGACAGAGAGATTGTTCCCTGTGATGGAAAATTATATTATCATGGAATTGACATTGAAGATATTGTCCAGGGATTTATCAAAGAAGAGAGGTATGGATTCGAGGAGACAGTCTACCTCCTTTTATTCGGGGAACTGCCCAATGAGGAACAGCTTCAGGATTTAAAACAGCTCCTGGCGGAATACCGTCAGCTTCCGACAAATTTTGTCCGGGACATTATCATGAAGGCTCCGAGCCGGGATATGATGAATACGCTGGCGAGAAGTGTGCTGACGTTATTTTCTTACGATGATAACGCCAGTGATACTTCCATACCAAATGTGCTCAGGCAGTCGCTTCAGCTGATCGCACTTTTCCCTGTGCTCGCAGTTTATGGATATCAGGCATACAGCCACTATAAAAAAGGAGAAAGCCTGGTGATCCATCCGCCTCAAGAGAATCTGTCCACGGCGGAAAACATTCTGTATCTGTTAAGGCCGGACAGCAAGTATACAAAACTGGAGGCAAAAATCCTGGATCTTGCGCTGGTTCTCCATGCGGAGCACGGCGGCGGAAATAACTCAACTTTCACGACTCACGTGGTTTCCTCTTCGGGAACGGATACATATTCTTCTGTGGCAGCGGCGCTGTGTTCTTTAAAGGGACCGAAACATGGGGGAGCCAATATCAAGGTTGTCCAGATGTTTGCTGATATCAAAGAACATGTGAAGGATTGGACGAATGAGAAGGAACTGAAAGGATACCTGACCAGGATCGTGAGGAAAGAGGCCTTTGATAAGTCCGGACTGATCTATGGAATGGGGCATGCGGTCTACTCTATTTCCGATCCGCGGTCAAAGGTATTAAGTTACTTTGTAGAGGGACTGTCAAAAGAAAAAGGAAAAGAAAAGGAATATGCTTTATATACCAATGTAGAAAAGCTGGCCAAAGAAGTCATTGCCGAAGAGCGTAGAATATATAAAGGCGTCAGCGCAAATATCGATTTTTACAGCGGTTTTATTTACAGTATGCTGGATCTTCCTTATGAACTGTATACTCCGCTGTTCGCCATCGCGAGGATCGCAGGATGGAGCGCACACAGGATGGAGGAGCTTGTAAACGGAGGAAGAATCATTCGTCCGGCGTACAAAGGTGTGGCCGGACATAAAAAATATACACCGATAAAAGAACGTTAATAACATGGAAAAGATATGGGCCTGCCGGAGGAATCCGGAAGGCCCGCTGTAATTTACTGTGCAGTTGTTGTGGAAGGCGCCGCGGTCGTTGCAGGAGCTTCCTTATAAGTATCGAGGTCATCAGGAAGTGTTACTTTCACATCTTTTCCGATACTGTTATATTTAACATCAACGATCATTTTGATCTTAAGCTTCGTATCTTCTTTGCTTGAAACAACCATATTGATCTTCTGTGCAGTGATCTCTGAGTCTTTATTGACGGTCATGGTACCGGACATAGAGTCAAACTTTACCTGATCCGCATAATTGGTACTGGAACCTGCAGCGCCTGTGGAATTCATCTGCCCCATCATTTTATTGATGTAGTCGTTGAGTGCTTTCTCTTTAAACTTAAAGGAGATAATATAATTATCATCTTTCTTTTCCATCTTCAGGTCTTTGTAATTGTCAACAGACATATCAAATTGTCCGGTAGAACTTTCCATCTGTTTCTGCATGGCTGTAAAGTCCATTTTCTGTTTCTGTTTCTGACCGGAATAGTTCATATAGTAGTAACCGTCGGCGTAATAGGCTTTGATGACCATATCCTGACCGGCAATCCCCATGGTGAGGTCCATATCCATCTTCATGTCTTCCGATGTCATGTCAGTAGCCTTCATCTTGAGTCCCATGTTCATCTCAAGGCTGGAACTGGTGGATGAAGTACTGCTCATCTTCATTTTGATATTTCCGCTTATATCGGCAGATTTTACCTTGCTCATTTTCTTCGTGGCAGCTTCCAATACTTCCTCGGGAGTTTTCTTCTTACATCCTCCCAGTGTAAAAAGCATCACGGCAGCCAAAGTAAGTGCCAGAACTCTTTTTAATCTCTTCATAACTGTCCTCCTGTGTTCTTAATAAAATTAGAATACATTACAAAATAATTATATCTGTTTTTCTTTCCAAGGTAAAGCAAAACGAGTATAATACATCATAACAAGAAGGTTGAAAACAAATAGGAGGATGGGAGCATGAAAAGAGAATTATATTTAAAATCTGAAGAAGACAGCCACCGTCTCCATGTATTAGCCATAACGCCTGAACATAAGCCTGAGGCAGTGGTCCAGATCTGCCATGGGATGAGTGAGCATAAGGAACGTTATCTTCCGTTTATGGAATATTTGGAAAGCTGCGGTTATGCTGCAGTGATCCATGACCACAGAGGACATGGTAAGAGTATAGTGAGAGCAGACGATCTTGGATATTTTTATGACACCTCCGGACGGGCCGTCGTGGAGGATGCCCATCAGGTTACAGAGTGGATCAAAAAGGAGTTCCCTGGCCTGCCTGTCCATTTATTTGGGCACAGCATGGGTTCTTTGATCGTGCGGTGTTATTTGAAAAAGTATGACTGGGAACTGAGCTCGCTGACCGTATGCGGAAGTCCCAGTAAAAATCCCCTGGCAAAGCCGGCCGCAGGGATGGCAAAGATCGCATGCAGAATCTGCGGAGACCGGAAGAAAGGTTTATTTTTTCATAAACTGGCATTCGGAGCCTTTAAGAAGCAGTTCAAGGACGGCGAATCTTTCAACGGATGGATCAGTTATGATAAAGATAACGTCAGGAAATATGATGAAGAACCGCTGGACGGGTTTGTCTTTACAAACAACGGATTTTTAAACCTGTTTCATCTGATGGATGAGACTTACAGCCGGAGGGGATGGGAGAAGAAAAAGACTGAGCTGCCGATCTTGTTTATAGCAGGAGAAGATGATCCGTGCATTGTATCCCCAAAACAATTCTGGAATGCGGTCTCTTTTTTAAAGGAGCTTGGTTATGCCAATACGAGAGGAAAGCTATATCCCGGATGCAGACACGAAATATTGAACGAAGCGTGTTCCGATCAGATCTATAACGAAATACTCGAATTTATCGAATAAATGAAATAGAGGATACATAATCATGAAAGCAAAGAGAATACTGCTTACAGCACTCTGTATGATGCTGGTATGGGCAGGAGGAGAGAGACAAATTCAGGGAGCATCGAAAAAACCGGGGAAGCCTTCAGGAGTGATGGCCACCGCCGTAAAAAGAAATGTTGTTCTGTCCTGGGTTAAGGGGAAAAAGGCCACAGGGACGGAGATTTACCTGTACGACAAAGAGAAGAAAAAGTACAGAAAAAAGGCTGTCTCAAAGGCATCCAGACATGTGATCAAAGGATTGAAGCCCGGAGTCAATTATCGCTTCAAAGTCCGTTCTTACAGGAAATACAAAAAGAAGGAATATTACAGCGGATTTTCTAAAACAGTTAAGGTATCAATGGCAGCCAGAGGAGAATCTACCATTAAAAATTTCCTGAAAACAGCCGCAGCCCCGGTGGGCACCACCTTATACATCTGGGGCGGAGGATGGAATAAGGCTGATACCGGAACCGGGAATGACGGGAAGAGGATCGGACTTAACGGCGAATGGAACCGGTTTTTCCTGTCACAGAATTCAGGGTATAATTACAAAAAGTACCGCTATCGCAGAGGAAAAGGGCTGGATTGCTCCGGCTTCGTCGGGTGGACCGTATATAATATCAGAAATACGGTGCCGGGCAAAGGCGGTTATGTGAGGAAGGCAAAAGACCAGCCTAAATTATTCGCTCAAAAAGGCTGGGGAACATATAAAATCAAGAGTAAGGTGACAGACTACAAAGCAGGAGATATTATGGGATCTTCAAGCTGCGGCCATGTATGGATCGTTATCGGCTCCTGTAAAGACGGCAGTGTCGTTTTGGTTCATTCCAGTCCGAAAGGAGTGCAGATTTCCGGAACGGCCACACCGGCAGGAAAGAAAAAAAGCCAGGCACTGGCACTTGCCAGAAAATATATGAAAAAGTATCATAGAAAATGGTACAAAAGATATCCGGACTGTTCCAGGGGAAGGAGCTATCTTACCCAGTACGGACAGATGAGATGGGATATTTCCGGAGATCATATTATGGAAGATCCGGAGGGTTATCACAGGAAAAGTGCTGAGGCGATCCTGAAAGATATATATGAAAACTAGAACACAAGGAGGATAAATTTGAAATAAAGAGGTAGTGGATAGAAAAAACAAAAGGGCATAGCGTTCATCAGAGATTCGTCCGTTTATATTATCCTCATAGATTTTCTGGATTCTTCATATATCCATAGGGTGGATTGCTTGTGAGTGGGAAGCCTGCCATTCCTTTATTGCGTAATACGTTCCGAACTTTCTGGCTCATATTTTTGGCGTGCCATTCGTTGAATAAATCCTGCATGGGCACAAGGTCGCTGATGCCTTTGGCAGTGTCAATTTTGTCCATGATGGCGATATACCTCACGTCCAGACGCTCAAAATTTTCCTCCAACAACTGCCCGACAAAGTTCATCATTTCCATAAATGCGGGTCTTGTGAACGTCACTCCCAAAAGCCCATCCTGCTCGTCGTCGCGGAGTTAAAGCAGAAATGGTTATGCAGATGTCCTCTGTCAAGGTGGGTAACAACGATTATCTGGTAGCCGTGCCATGCGATATATCCTCCTGTCTTTTTTTCTTTTTTCGGGGTAAACAGGGGTGTCCCCTGAGTAAGTCGACGCCCATAAGCGGTGTGGGTTGGGATTATGGCTGACACAATCCTATATCCTTTTCACCTCCGTTCTGGATTCCATTTCTCCTGACTTTTGGATAAATGAAAAAGCCGCTACACCACATCACGGATGACAGGAGAGTATTTCTCCTGCTTTGATTCGTAATGCTATGTAACGGCTTTGAAATTCAAAACCATGCTGCAATACACCAGCCGAAAAGAGCAGCATACTTTCGGTGGCGCTCAGCCTTGTGTGTTGGGTGACATTCCATTCTATAATCTATGTGCTTGTTTCCTGCGTTTCTTAAATTTCTCCTTTGCATACTCATAGGCTTCTTGGATAATTGCGTTTACCGTGGGATGCTGATTTTTGGTTATTGACAAGAATATCAAAATGTGATAGCCTGAATGTAATGAATGAATGAATGAATGAATGAATGACTCCATCAGGATTGTTACTGTGAGGCAGGCAAGACCTGACATTACACGCCGTAACTGAGTGCGTGTAATGGGGGTCTTTTTTTTGTTTTCTCGTCATATTCAGATAAGGAACTTGTAAAGAAACAGATTATCGGGGGAAAGAGAAATGAGTGGAAAGCGATGGATTGTTACAAGTGTGATCAATAACAACGTCGTGAGTGCCAGAAATGAACGTAATCAGGAGAGGATTCTGATTGGAAAAGGAATCGGTTTTCGAATGAAGTCCGGAGACGAGGTTGCTCCGTCAAAAATAGAAAAAGAATTTTTCTTAAAATCCAAAAATGCAGCCGGTAAGCTCTATGCGCTGATTGCGCAGACACCGGAAATATATATGGAAATTACATCTGAAATTGTAAAGATGGCAGAAAAAGAGCTGGATAAAGAACTGGATGAAGCGGTATTTCTGCATTTAATGGATCATATATCGTTTGCTGTTTCCCGTATGAAACAGGGCATTGCTTTTAAATGCGTGTTATTATGGGAAATACGAAGTTTTTATCCAAAAGAATTTGCTGCTGCCAAAAAGGGGTTAGAGCTGATCAATGAAAAAACGGGGGTTGACCTTCCTGAGGATGAGGCGGGCGCGATGGCGATCCATATCATCAATGCGGAGTTTGATTATGAGAATGTGAATGACTCTGTGAGAATGACGGAGCTTATTCATAAAATTATAAATATTGTACGTTACCAGTACCATATGAATTTTGATGAAGAATCTGTACATTCTGTCCGGTTTACCACGCATTTGAAATTTTTTGCCAAAAGAATTTTTCAGGATAATATGCTGGATAGTGACGATTCTGAATTTCATGAAATGATCCGCAAAGAGTACGCAGAGGCTTATATGTGTGCGGAAAAAATAGCAAGGGTCATTTCGGAGGACTATCAGCTGACCGTTACGGAAGAAGAAAAAATCTATCTGGCTGTATATATCCGCAGAATCACTATGGCGGAAGGAAAAGAATAAAGATTGGGAAATTGGGAAAGGACGGTTTACTGCAGGAGCTGGAATTTCTCTTCCAAAATACAGAGCAGCAGAAACCTGCTCCAATTTCATAACGTTAGGGAGGTATTATATGAATCATAAAAAATTAGCGGCCGATATTTTACAGCTTGTAGGCGGTGATAAAAACATAGCCAGTGTTACAAATTGTATGACACGGCTTAGATTTCATTTAAATGATGTAAAAAAAGCAGACGTAGAAGCTATAAAAAAATTAAAGGGTGTTCAGGGCGTTGTAACGAAAAACGGACAGTTTCAGATTGTCATCGGAACAGATGTGGGAAACGTCTGTGAGGAAATCCAAAAACTGGGTGATTTCGAAGAGAATGCAGCTGCTGGCAATGAAGAAAAAAAAGGCATAATTGCATCCTTTTTTGGCACATTAACAGCAATTTTCCAACCAGTGATTCCGGCGCTTGCCGGCTCTGGTATGATCAAGGCGCTGCTTGCTTTAATGGTGGCATTTAAATTAGTAGATAATGCTTCCCAGACTTACCAGATCTTTTCTGCGTTTGGCGATGCGCTGTTTTATTTCTTGCCGTTTATTCTGGCGTTTTCCGCAGCGAAGCGATTTAAATGCAACCCATATGTGGCTGCAGTTCTGGCAGGCGTACTGTTACATCCTTCTTTTACCGGATTAAATACCGGTGATGCGGTAAAACTGTTTGAGATTATTCCGGTAACAATGATCTCTTACAGCGGAAGTGTTGTTCCGATTTTACTGATCGTATGGGTACAGTCTTATATAGAACGTTTTGCAAATAAAATATCTCCGAAACCGGTTAAAATTTTCCTTGCGCCAATGATTACCGTTATTGGAACGGGCATTGTGGGAATTGTGATCGCAGGACCCCTTGGAAATCTGGTTGGTCAGGTGATCGCAGTTGGGTTTAACTGGTTAAATGAGTATGCAGGCTGGGTGATTCCTGTTTTGATGGGTACTTTCTGTCCATTCTTCATTATGACAGGTATGCATTACTGCTTTGCGCCGATTCAGACAATTCAGTATGCAACACTGGGATATGGTACAATTCTGGGCCCCGGCATGCTGGCATCCAATATTGCTCAGGGAACAGCAGCGCTTGTTGCAGGTTTTCGAAGTAAAAATAAAGAATTAAAACAGCTTGGTATTTCTTCCGGTGTTACAGGTTTGATGGGTATTACAGAACCGGCTTTATATGGTGTAAACCTCAGATTAAAGAAACCATTATATGCATCTATGATCGGCGGCTTTGCGGCGGGTCTGTACGCAGGTATCACAGGAATTCATACATTTTCTTCTACTACGGCAGGCATTTTTGCACTTCCGGTATATATTGGAGGCGATGGTTTTAATAATGTGATCAATGCAGGGGTTACCATTGTGATTTCTATCGTTGTAACAGCAGCCGCAACATTGATCATTGGATTTGAAGATCCGAAGGAGGAAGAGGAGCGGGAAGATCTCCCGGATAGAAGTATTGAGCCGGAAAGATCAGATAAAGCGGTCAAAATCTCGATAGATTCTCCATTAACTGGAAATATCATTCCTCTTAAAGAGGTGAAGGATGAAGTGTTTTCCAGCGGAATTGTGGGCAAAGGTGCGGCAGTAGTGCCGGAAAAGGGAGAAGTGGCAGCTCCTGAAGATTGTGTGGTAGAATCCATTTTTGACACAGGTCATGCAATTGGGTTAAAAACAATGGACGGAGTGGAGCTTTTGATCCATGTTGGTCTGGATACTGTGGAGTTAAAAGGAAAATATTTTGAGGTACATGTAAAACAGGGTGAAAAAGCAGCCAGGGGACAGCTGCTGATATCCTTTGATATTCAGGGGATCAAGGAAGCGGGTTATGATGTTACGACTCCGATTGTTGTGGCTAATACGCCGGACTATCTGGACGTATTAGCGAAAAAAGTGGGAAAAGCCGGAGAAGATCTGATTACGATTTTAAAATAAGGAGCATTCCCGTAATTCATAAATCTCGTCAATGGACGAGAAAAGAACCTCACAGTATAATTAAGATATCTTCTTACAACTTTAGTGGTAGGAATAGATATTGGAAGTGAGACTCACTTTGCCAGAGGTTTTGAATGGCGGGGATGTGAACTGACCAAGAGAGTTCTTAAATTTAGCAGTGACATCTATGGTTTACAAAGTAACTGTAAACAGTAAAGCGTCCGCCAAGTGCTTGGTGCTGTGAGCAGGAATGTAAGTACATGATACAAAGCAGAGCCAGAATAGCTGCGCTGGATTTTATCCGTAGGGCATGACCCTGTCAAGGAGCATAGGCAGCACCCAACTATAGATAGACAGAACGAAGGAATTTAGGACCCGGATGGAATGTTTGGTGATCCTGTTAGACATGAGAGGTTTGTTACTGTAGGAAAGATGGGAATGAAGAATGGCCTTCATAAAAGAGCAAGACGTTTATTCTTTTGCACCCTTTTTTACCTGAAATCAAGCACAATAATGCAGATTTCCATCTATATGGCTTTGAATTGTAACTTATACAGAACTATTAACTTTTGACAAAAGGGCTAAAACAAAGGCTTTTTTGTGCAAAATCAATAAAAAGAAATAGAGAGATTATGAGTTTTCAAAAAAATTTTTTGTGGGGCGGCGCTTTGGCGGCAAATCAGTGTGAAGGTGCATATCTGGAAGATGGAAAAGGACTTTCCATTCAGGATGTTATGCCAAAGGGTGTTGCAGGGCCGGTATCAGAACAGCCTGTTCCAGAAAATTTAAAATTAATAGGAATTGATTTTTATCATCGCTATGAAGAGGATATTCGTCTGATGGCGGAGATGGGATTTAAAGTGTTCCGTATGTCAATTGCATGGAGCCGGATTTTCCCAAAAGGTGATGAAGAACAGCCGAACGAAAAGGGATTGGAGTTTTATGACCGTGTTTTCGATACCTGCCGTCTTTATGGGATCGAACCCATGGTAACGCTTTCTCATTATGAGACGCCGCTTTATCTGGCAAAAACATATGATGGCTGGAGGAGCCGCCAGATGATTACCTTTTTTGACCGTTATTGCCGGACAGTGTTTGAACGGTATCAGGATAAGGTAAAATATTGGATGACCTTTAATGAGATTAATGCATTATGGCATTTTCCACTTATGGGAGCCGGAATTTGGACACCGAAGGAACAGCTTACGGAGCAGGACAAATACCAGGCGGCACACCATGAGTTCGTTGCCAGTGCATTAGCTGTTAAGCGGCTCCATGATATGATTCCTGATGCAAAAATGGGATGTATGGTTTTAGGTGCGTTGAGCTATCCTATGACGCCAAAACCGGATGATATGATTGCCATGATGGAGGCTGACCGTAAGGTAATGTTCTTCTCAGACGTGCAGACCCGGGGATATTATCCGTCCTATATCAAAAAGTATTGGGAGAAAAACGGAATTTGTATTCAAATGGAATCCGGGGATGAAGAACTGCTGAAAAATACGGTAGACTATGTTTCCTTCAGCTATTATATGAGTAAATGCACAGCTGCGGATTGTTCCTTGTATTCCAAAGGTGCAGGAAATCTGACCAGCGGCGTTAAAAATCCATATTTACCAGAAAGCGAATGGGGCTGGCAGATCGATCCCCAGGGTCTGCGCTATACATTGAATTATTTCTATGATCGTTACCAGAAGCCGTTATTTATTGCAGAAAATGGTCTGGGAGCAAATGATCAGCTGATAGACGACGGACAGGGTGGATATACAGTCAGGGACGATTACCGGATTGAATATCTGAGAAATCATTTAAAAGAAGTGGAAAAAGCTTTGGATGATGGTGTAGATGTCATGGGTTATGCGGCATGGGGCTGTATTGATGTGGTCAGCGCCTCCACGGCACAGATGAAAAAGCGGTATGGTTTTGTATATGTGGACCGGAATGAGGATGGAAGCGGAAGCCTGACACGTTATAAAAAGAAAAGTTTTTACTGGTATCGTGATGTGATCTCTTCCAACGGAGCGTCATTGTAAATTCTGATTCCTTACATAAATCTCACAGGGTGTTTCAACGGACGGAGTATGGTCCCTTTGAAATACCCTGTTTTTTTTCCTGCGATAATAGAAAAAAAGTAAAGAAGGGCTGACATGATTAAGTATGACAAACTTTGGGAAACAGCAGAAAAAAGGGGAATCACAAAATCCATACTGACTAAAAAGTATAATGTAAGCAAAGCTCAGCTTTATCGTTTAAGATACAATCAGCCGGTAAGCACGAACACGCTTGACCGCTTTTGTAATATTTTGGAGTGTGTTATTAGCGACATTATGGAACATATACCAGATGATAATTTCTTTTAAACGGTAAATTTCTTGTTTATAATTATGGATAGGCGGATAAGCGTTTTTTTGGCTTATCTGCCTTGATTGCTATAAGGCAAAACAGACTTTTGCTGTCTGTTTTGCTGCTTGTATTAGTTACAGGATAGTAGGTTATGCCTGTCTGTCAATGTCTGCAAGGTAGGCGTCCAGTCTGTCGCTTGTAAGAAGATTGGTGTATGTAACTTTGCGGTACTGTTTCAGATAATTCAAATGTCGCAGCAGTCATGTTTAGCAAGCCAGTCACACAACTCTTGCAAACCTTTTGTGAAGGAAGAAAAGCGAGCTTGCTTATACTCTGTACGACCATAGGAATCCATAATGCCAATACAGGAATAGATCCAGGTCTTATAAGAAGATAATATCAGAAGGAAGATAGATTAAAAAAGCGAAAGTTAGCCAACATGTTTCATGACGCATTGGTGCCTTTCGCAGAAAGGTGGATTATAAAAATGAAAAACACGATAGAAAGAATACCTTTGCCTTTAGCGGGGCCGATGCTCGGTTTTGCCGCCATGGGAATCATGATAGAAAATTATTCTGTAACTTTAAAGTCAATCTGCGGAGCCATGGCCGTCTGCCTGCTGATCCTTTTGCTGGCCAAGATCGGGACTTGTCTCGACATGGTGAAAGAAGAACTTGAAGATCCGGTCAACTGCAGTATTTCGGCTGCATTTTCCATGGGTCTGCTTGTCCTGACCGCCTATATCAAGCCTTATGTGGGAGATACCGTTTCTATCTTGTGGATTCTTGCGCTGGCGGTGCATGTGTATCTTTTGGTATATTTTAACGGACACTTCATATATTACAAGTTCAACATTAAAAATGTATATGCAAGTTTTTTTATCTTTTATGCCGGACTGGCGATGAGCAGCATGACGGCTCCCAATGTCGATATGAGAGAGATCGGCCGCTGGTTTTTCTGGGCAGCCCTTCTGTTTACGGTGATCATTGCTGTACCGATCATAAAGCGGTATACAGCAGTAAAAGAAATACCGGAACAGTATCAGCCTCTGATCTGTATCTTTGCGGCACCCGCAAGCCTTCTGCTGGCAGGGTACTTAAACTGTTTTGAAAAGCCCGTGGCATGGCTGGTGATCGTGCTTACGGTTTTATCTGTGGTTCTATATGTATTTGTGCTTGCGGTGGGATTAAAATATATCGTCATGCCGTTTACAGCGTCATTTGCCGCTTATACATTTCCGTTTGTGATCAGTGCGGCAGCATTAAAAGAAGCTTTTATCACACTGAGCCAGTGGGGATATCCGGTGACCTATTTAAAATGGATCGTAGATTTCCAGACCGTGCTCTCGGCAGCTCTGCTGATCTATGTGACACTGCAGTTTCTAAAATATATATTCTATGCCAAACAATAAAGACATTCAACGATCGTTTTTTAGCACTATTGAAGGAACGCATTTCAAAGCGTGACGGAAATAGTGCTAAAAAACTCATTTGTGCAGAAGGGTGTCCAGCAGTGCATTATTTTCCTCTGCTTTTCGGAAGCAGAATCTGATATATTCCCCGTCAAGCCCTTCAAAGCTTGAGCAGTCACGGATCATCAGCCCCTTTTTGATGCAGCGTTCAAACATTTCATGGGAGGCGGTGCCGTCCATCAGGCGGACAAGCAGGAAATTGGCATAGGATGGATAAATCTTAAAGAAGGGGGTGCCTGAAAGTCTGTCTGTACATTTTCTGCGTTCTTCTGCGATGTAAGCCTTTGTCTTTTTAATATAGTCTGTATCCATGAACATTGCTTCGCCGGCAAGTGCCGCAAGAGTATTGATACTCCATGGATTTTTTCTGTCCTCCATTGCCCTGATAAAATCCATGTTTCCGCTGATCCCGTATCCGAGGCGGATACCCGGTGCGGCAAAGAATTTTGAAGTTCCACGTAAGACAAATAGATTGTCAAACTTACGGGTCAGGGGTACGGCAGTGACAGCATCCATGTCCGGTGCAAACTCTACATAAGTCTCGTCCGCCAAAACAAAAATGCCGTGTTTTTTACAGTGGGAAAGGATTTCCGAGATTTCGTCCTTGTTTAATGCACTGGATGTGGGATTGTTTGGATTGCAGAATGCGAACAGATCTACATCACCGGTGAGAGAGCGCTTCAAGTCTTCAATATCCAGACGAAAGTCAGAGGATTCCTGAAGGTTATACTCCAGGCAGGTTCCGCCGATCATCGAGATTTCCCGCATGTATTCAGAGTAAGTCGGGGACAGCAGCAGGGCTTTTTTCGGACGTTTCAGGTGCATGGTCAGGCTGATCAGCTCAGTCACTCCATTTCCGACAATGATATGTTCCATGGGGATCTGGGCGTACAGGCTCAGGGTAGAGCGCAGGGATTTGTAGTCACGGTCGGGATACGTGCAGACAGCATCCACATGACGGATCAGGTTTTCCCGGAACAGTGGGGAGATCCCAAGAGGATTTACATTGCCTCCGAAAGGAATGATGTCTTCTTTTTTGATTCCATATATTTCTTCTGCTTTTTCTAAGTCGCTTCCGTGGAAGACTTGCTTCTTTTTTGACATAGTTTCACCTTTCTTTATCTTTTATATTTTGTCGAAGTTTGCTATAATATTACGGAGCAGAGGTCAAAGGACGTGAAGTATCCATGACCTCTGAAATACAGAATTATATTACAGTCCATTATAGACCAAATACCCTGAGACCACCAGTCTTAAAATCGGAGGAACCCATGACAGAAAAGATGAAGCAGTTCGTACAAATTGTACAGGAAGATGAACAGCGGGCAAAGACCCTCTTTTTTTCTGAGGCCTTCAAAAATGAGTATTTGGAGGAGAATTCCAGGGAAAAAGAAATTTATCATCAGCTCCTGCTAGGCCGAAACCGGGGCCAGATCTTTGAAGAGTTTTTGATCTGTATCGGGGCAAAAGAACCTGCGGTGCTGAGACCGGAAAAGGTTGCGTATGAGATCCGCCGGGTGAATGCCGTTGAGCCTCTGTATGTAAAGATTCACAAAGAGGGCAGCGGCTATGTCCAGGGGAAGATCCGTCTGGATTCCACGTTTCTGTCTCTGGAAAAGACAGAATTTTCAGAAGAGGATTTTGTGGAAGGGGTACTGACCATTCCGGTGCTGTTTTCGGATGCAAGGGAAGAAAGCCGGGGAATCCTCACAGTTTCAGCCCCGTACAGCAGCTGTCAGACAGATATTCTGTTCAATGCAGAGAAAGAGAGGAACGACGGGGTTTGGAATCTGTCCGATCAGATCTTCGATGCGTATATGGAATTTTGCCTTGGCAGATGTCATGTCACGGAGTTCGCGGAAAAGGAAATGAAGCTGACCGCACAGATGGAGGGTGAGGCATCTCTTGAGATACTGAGGACCCTCTTAACCCTACACTGCCATATTGTTCTCGGCGCAGAGGAAGCGATCGAGAGAGGCTTTGCAAGACTTGAGCCGAATATGAGCGAGGTTCAGTCAGATCATTTTTACTATGGCTACTATTTATATTTGAAAGCGCTTTATTTAAAGACACCGGATCAAACAGAGTATGCAAAGGACCGGATTCATGAGCTCTTTCAGGAAGCGGACGATCAAAAGGGATATCTGCTGTGGATGCTGATTTATCTGGACGAAGAGCTGGCATATGATTTCGGACTTCAGCTTCAGAAGATAAAAGAAGTCTATGAAACAGGCCAGTGCAGCAGTTTTTTATGGTTTGAGGCTGTCAGCATTTGGAACCAGGATCACAGCAGGGCAAAAAAGATCACTGATTTTGAGAGAGAGATCATTCATTTCGGCATTTGCCGGGACCTGTTTGGAAAAAGCATGAAAAAACACATTTACGGTCTTGTGCTGAAAGAAAAAGGTTTCTCGGAGGAGCTGCTTTGTGATTTAATATTGTCCTTTCAGAGAGAAGAGTCCAGGGAAGGGCTCCAGGCGATCTGTTCTATGCTGATCCGGGGAAACTGTATTGATGAGTGTTTTCATATATATTTTAAAAAAGCTGTCCGGGCGGGGATTCAGATGATCGGACTCCAGGAATCTTACCTTCGTACGATTCCAAAGGACCGGTATCCGTATCTTGAGAAGAATGTACTGCTGTATTTTTCGTACAGCAACAGTTTAAGCAGCCGGGAGAGAGCTTACCTGTATGCCAATCTTGTTAAGAACCGGCGAAAATATGAGGCAGTATTTCCATCTTTTGAGCCGCAGATTGAAGAATTTCTCTTAGAACAGCTGGCAGAAGGCAGGATCAATACCAATCTGTTTATTCTTTACCAGGCCTTCTTTGACCGTCTTTTGGAAGGGATGAAGGGCAGGGCCGGAATCGCAGGTATTATGGCGAAGCAGAAATTGATCTGCAGGAATCCGGCGGTGGAAAAGGCTGCCGTCTATCATCAGGAGTTAAAAGAAGTTCAGAATGTTTCTCTGGAGAACGGAGAAGTTTATGTGACGGTCTACAGCGACCCTCTGGTCGTGTTTATGGATCAGGAGGACAACCGCTATCTGTCCCTGGAATATGAATTTTCAAAGCTGTGGACGAGGGAGCAGGAGGAAGCCGTATTTTCGGGGCTTGGCAGGAGAAATGAAGCATATCTGATCCGCAGAAGCCTGGTCTTTGCACAGAAGGCAGAATATGAACCCGGAGATATTCCGGATGTGAGGGCTGTCCTCGAGTGTCAGAGTCTGAAGGAAGAATACAGGCACAGATTATTTGAAAAGCTTCTGGACTATTACTGGAAGCATGGAGAGCAGGAACAATTAGAGCAGGCGCTGTCTATGGTCCAGTGGAAATTTCTTTCAGACGAAAACTGCAAGCAGATGCTGGAGTATTTCATTGCTGGCCGCCACTACAAAGAAGCGATGAAAGGCATGGAGATCTTTGGATTTGATTTCATGGACCCGGAGCCGTTAAAAGAGGTCGTCCTGCATGAACTCACATCCCGCAGCCGGAAGAGGGTGCAGACTTTGATCGATATGTGCCTGGCGGTTTTCAGGGGACAAGTATACAACAGCGAAATCCTTGCATATCTGGAACGTTTTTTCAGGGGAGAACTGGATCAGATGCGAAAGATCTGGAAACAGGGAGACAGACACAAAATATATGATCAGCAGTTTACGGAGCAGATTCTTGATATGGCCGCCGGGAAAGGCGCAGGGTGGGAGGACCTTCCTGTCTTCTTATCTTATGTTGAGAGGGATTTCAGAGACAGAAAGCTGATCAAGAAATTGGCGGGCCAGTTTGCAGAACTGTCTTATGAAGAAGGAATACACGTATCGGATGAGTTTTATCCGATACTGGGAAGGCTGATCGATCAGGGAAATTTAAATCTGATCTGGCAGTGGGCTTATCTGGATTTTTACAAAGATAAAGAATTATCAGAAGAAGTAAGAGAAAGGATCAAAAAGCTTATTGAATGGCAGGAAGACCGACGCTGTATTCTGCCGGTGCTTTTAGAATATAAGGAGCAGATATCTCTCCCGTATGAGTGCTATACTTATACTTATGTAGTTTATACGGGAGAGAAAGCAAGCGGTATGGTATTTCACTATGCAGAAAACAGGTCGGAGCCGGCCAGAGAGATTCCTATGAGAGAACTGCTGCCGGGGTATTATGTGGCCGAAGTGCTGATCTTTGCCGATGAGTCGGCAGATTATTATGTGACAGCACCGGGAGAAGAGAGACGCAGGAGAAAAGATATCGTCTTTCTCGACCATTCTGGCAGGAATCAAAAGGGAAGATTTTATCAGCTGAATCACATGCTGAAGGAAAAACAGAGGGAGAGCGTAGCCATGGAGATGGAAATCTACGCGTATGAAAAGGCAATGACGGATCTGATCCGTCCGATGACAGAGGATCTATGATGAAAATAGGCATACAGATAGAACAGAGAATGATATATCAGTGTTCCGTAACGGATGGAAAGATCGTGGAAGAAGAACCGAAAAAGTTTTCCGGGGACTGGACGGATTATGTGCGTGAGGAATCGGAAAAGCATGCGGATACGTCCAATCTGTTTATGGGCGTCATTTTGGAGGACCCGGAGGAGGACTTGGCGGCAAAAGCCGCGGAGCTTAGGAAAGAGCTGGGATTTTCGGAGGAACAGCTGAAGCTGCTTACGAAGGAGGCGGCCTTTCTGGGACTTGCGGGGGAACGAAAGGAACAGCTAGATCAGGGAGCTGTGGGGCTGTTTGACTATTCCGGTCAGAGATTGTTTTATTATCTGGTAAAAAAGCAGAATGGGCAGCTGCTCGTAGAGAGAGAAGACTATTCTGCTTTTATGAGAAACACCCGGCTGCCCCATCAGAAAGACATGGCATTTGAGAACGCCGCCGTCCAGGCCATGTCCCAGGAGGTTACTTCTTTAGTTTATTTGTACGGCAGAGGATTTGACGGCGGATGGCTGAAAAGTGCTGCGGCAAAGCTGTGTGCGGGACGGCGTGTGTTTATGGGAGATCATGTGTACGCGACAGGGGCCGTCTGTCTGCTGGGAAGAAAAAATGCGGCGGATCTTGACTCTGCTGTGATCCTTACCGACACGGTTATGATGTACCAGATCGGCGCCATGGTATGGAACCACGGCAAAGAAGAATTTCTGCCGGTCATAAAGGGAGGAAAGCCATGGTTTGAGAGCCGGGGAAATATGACGGTACTGGTTGAGACAGCGGCATCTATTCCTGTGGAGATCAAACCCCTGTTTCCCGGCAAGGGTGACAGAATGCGGTTTCCGATTTCCTTAAAAGGCCTTAAAAAACGTCCGGGGCGTGCTACAAAGCTGAAGATTGAAGCTGAGTGCACCGGGGAGACAAAGTGCAGGATCAAGATCACGGATCTGGGGTTTGGAAAATTATATCCTTCTACACACCAGGTATTCCAGCAGGTGATTTCATGGGAGAGGAGGGGACAGCCATGAGAATGGTATTATGTGAAACGGAGGAGAGCAGGCGGACTTACACGCTGAATTCCTTTGGACAGACCATTTCTTCCTATGAAGAATTATGTTATATTATTTCAGGACAGTATTTATATTTTCTGACAGAAGGAATTCCGGAAGGAATGAGAGAGTGGATCGAAGAAGAACTCGGTCTGGTTCTGCCGGCAGAAGAAGAGACAAAGAAGCAGCTGGAGCACATCATCGGCTACCGGAATTATTTTACGGTTCCCGAGCAGAGAATGCTGGTCCAGAAGATGCGCACGGCGTATCTATACTCCTCTGTGCGAAAGCACAAAATGCTCGGCGACTTATATCTGAAACATTCCAGATATCTGAGCGCCTATCACGCATATCAAAAGTCGCTTTCCGGGCTGATGCAGCTGAAGACAAAGGAACAGCAGGAGGTCCTGTATCACACAGGACTCTGCCTGACCCGGATGTTTCGCTTTCAGGAGGCAAAGGAGTTTTTCAAAAGGAGCTGCCGCCTTAAAGAGAATAAGAAATGCCAGGAAGCATATTTCATAGTCTCTTATATGCATGGAGATTACCAGAAGTTTTTGGAGGACGGCAGAGCACTTTCCTTTACAGAAGAACAGCTGAGCGAGATCCATGAAAACATCTCAGGTATGGAGGAACGGTTTTCCGGAAGCGAGGAATCCACAGCACTTAAGAAGATTGACTATCACAGAAAGAAACCCGATGATCTGATGACCAGAAGGCTTACCTGGTCGATGCTGGAACGGTGGAAAAATGAGTACAGAAGAGAGATTGTCTGAAATTGAATATCAGAAAAAACGGATGGAATTAAATCGGCGTTTTGTGGAAATGTATGAAGATGAGGTGTCTTATATTCTGGAGCAGAAGGAAGATATCGAGATCATGGAGAAGCTTTCCGATGAAGAAGCAAAGCTGATCAGTGAGGAGGCCAGAAAATACAACCGCATCTTTGCCAGGATTTTTTATGATTCCGCAGGCGGACGAGTCTCCGATGAGGAATTTCTGCCCCTCTGGGAGAGGGAAGGGGAAATAAGGCAGGGTCTGTCCCGTATCCAATCCCTGGAGGGTGAAAAAAAGCAGATCGAGAAGGAGATCTCAGTCCAGGAAGACGAAGAACGTGATCTGAAGAGAAAAGAGCGTGAGTTTCATGGGAAGTTCATCAACAGGAGGGCCTATTTCCTTTCTTCGCTGATCATGGCTCTGACTGCTGCGGGACTCGGCACGGCGGCAGTTTTTTATTTTGAGCTCCGACTGAGCGTATCCCTCTGGCCGGCAGCGGCAGCGGTGCTCGGTGCGGCTGTGATCCTTCTGATTCTCAGGACAAGAAAGAAAAAGGCGGCAGAGAAAAAGAAAATGTATCGTATGGTGAGAAGCCACAAAGAGACTTCGGGACGGCGGCTCAGATCGGAGTATGATACGATTGTCAATGATCTGGAGTTTTGCAGGGAGAAATATCAGGTGCTGTTTGGATATATTTCCGAAGAACAGTGGAAATTATTCGAGTTTTGTGCTAAAGTTGCAGCGGAATTAAATTGCAGTGAAGAACTTTCCGCCCAGAGGAAGACATTTGTCCTGGCCATGGAGCAGTGCAGAATGCATGCACCTCAGGCCTGGTGTTATTATCCAAAGGCAATTTATGATATACCGAAAAGGATCAAACGGATGGAATGGCTGTCCGGCCGTCAGAACATCTGCGAGCAGGCAATGGTGCAGCATGAGCGGGCGATCCGCAACAATCTTTTAGAATAATATATAAAAAGTAGGAGATATGAGATGAGTAAAGAATTGGAAAAGACTTATAACCCGTCTGAGATTGAAGACCGGTTATACCAGAAGTGGCTTGACAACAAATATTTTCATGCAGAAGTGGATCACAGCAAAAAACCGTTTACGATCGTGATTCCTCCTCCCAATATTACGGGTAAGCTTCATATGGGACATGCACTGGACGAGACTATGCAGGATATCTTGATCCGTTTTAAGAAAATGCAGGGTTACAATACCCTTTGGCAGCCGGGAACGGACCATGCCAGCATCGCAACGGAAGTCAAGATCATCGAGGCGCTGAAAGAGGAAGGCATTGAGAAGGAGGATCTGGGAAGAGAGAAGTTTCTTGAGAGAGCCTGGAAGTGGAAGGAAGAATACGGCGGAACCATCGTCAGCCAGTTAAAGAAGCTTGGTTCTGCCTGTGACTGGGACAGAGAACGTTTTACGATGGATGAGGGCTGTTCCAAAGCAGTGGAAGAGGTCTTTATCAAGTTATATGAAAAAGGTTATATCTACAAGGGTTCCAGGATCATTAACTGGTGTCCGGTCTGTCAGACTTCGATCTCCGACGCCGAGGTAGAGCATGTGGACCAGGCAGGACACTTCTGGCATATTAAATATCCGGTTGTGGGAACAGATGATTATTTAGAGATCGCTACCACCCGTCCCGAGACAATGCTCGGAGATACGGCCGTGGCTGTCCATCCGGACGATGAAAGATATACGCATCTGGTTGGAAAAATGTTAAAGCTTCCGCTCTGTGACAGACAGATCCCGATCGTGGCGGACGAATATGTAGATAAGGAGTTTGGAACCGGTGCCGTGAAGATCACACCGGCCCATGATCCAAATGATTTTGAAGTGGGAAGACGACATGACCTTCCAGTGATCAATGTGATGAACGATGACGCCACGATCAATGAAAACGGCGGCAGATATGAGGGCATGGAGCGCTATGAGGCGAGAAAAGCCATCGTAAAAGATCTGGAAGAACAGGGATACCTGGTAAAAATAAAAGAACACGAGCATAACGTCGGAACCCATGACCGCTGCAAAGCCACCATCGAGCCGATGGTTAAACCGCAGTGGTTCGTAAAGATGGACGAGCTCGCGAAGCCTGCCATCGAGGCGGTTAAAAACGGGGACATAAAATTTGTGCCGGAACGTTATACAAAGACATATCTGCACTGGCTTGAGAATATTCGTGACTGGTGTATCTCCAGGCAGCTCTGGTGGGGACACAGGATTCCTGCATATTACTGCGATGAGTGCGGTGAAACTGTGGTGGCAAAAGAAAAACCGGAAGTATGCCCAAAATGCGGATGTACACATTTTACTCAGGATGAGGATACTCTGGATACCTGGTTCAGCTCTGCGCTGTGGCCGTTCTCCACGTTAGGCTGGCCGGAACAGACGGAGGAACTGGATTATTTCTACCCGACCAACGTATTGGTAACCGGATATGACATTATCTTTTTCTGGGTTGTCAGAATGGTATTTTCGGGATATGAGCATACAGGGAAAGCACCGTTTGACACGGTGCTGATCCACGGGCTCGTGAGAGACGACAAAGGAAGAAAGATGAGCAAATCTCTGGGCAACGGAATCGATCCTTTGGAGGTCATCAGCCAGTATGGGGCAGATGCACTGAGATTTACTCTGGTCACCGGAAATGCACCGGGCAATGATATGCGTTTTTACATGGAGCGTGTGGAAGCCAGCCGGAATTTTGCCAACAAAGTGTGGAATGCATCCCGTTTTATGATGATGAACTTTGAACAGGCGGACTTCTCTCATGTGGAACTTCCCGACCTGACAAGCGCAGACCGCTGGATCTTATCCAAGTTCAACACTCTGGCCAAAGATGTGACGGATAATATGGACAAATATGAGCTGGGAATTGCCGTACAGAAGCTTAATGACTTTATATGGGAAGAATTCTGTGACTGGTATATCGAGATGGTGAAACCGCGTCTTTATAACGATGAAGACAACACGAAAGCCGCAGCTTTGTGGACACTGAAAAAGGTACTCTCCGAATCACTGAAGCTGCTTCATCCATTCATGCCGTTTATCACAGAGGAGATCTACTGTAATCTGACAGGAGAAGAATCCATCATGCTGGCATCCTGGCCGGAATACAGAAAGGAATACAGCTTTGCTCAGGAAGAAGCCGCAGTGGAACTCATGAAAGAAGCGGTGAGGGGAATACGTAATATACGGGCCGAGATGAACGTATCCCCGAAAAAGAAAGCAAAAGTATTTGTTGTCTCTGAGAAAAAAGAAGTGAGGGATATCTTTGAACAGGGCAGGGTCTTCTTCGGAACCCTCGGGTATGCAAGTGAAGTCTGTGTACAGGCGGATAAAGAAGGAATTGCCGGGGATGCCGTATCCACAGTCGTTCCGGATGCCGTAATCTATATGCCGTTTGCAGAGCTTGTCGATATTGAAAAAGAAATTGAGAGACTGAAAAAAGAACAAAAGAAACTGGACGGAGAGATCAAGCGGTGTGAAGGCATGCTCAATAATGAACGTTTCTTAAGCAAAGCACCGGAACAAAAAGTAGAAGAAGAGAAAGAAAAGCTGTCAAAATACCGGCAGATGCTCGAGAAAGTGGAAGAACGTCTGGGCCAGCTTGTAAAATAACATGACGGATTTTGAAGAAGCAAGAAATTATTTGAATCATGTGACGGGTTTCGCTAAAAAAACATCCTTATCCAATGTACAATGGATTCTGGATGTTTTGGGAAATCCGGAAAAAGCTCTGTTCATGATCCATGTAGCAGGTACCAACGGAAAGGGCTCGGTCTGTGCATTTCTGGACTCGATCCTTACGGGTGCAGGAAAAAGGACCGGACGGTTTTCGTCCCCGCATTTGATCCGCATGGAAGAACGGATACAGATCGGCGGCAGAGAGATCTCCGAAAAAAGATTTGCAGAAGTCTTTGCAAAAGTAAAGAGTGCTGTCTTTCTGGCAGTAAAGGAGGGGGCAGAACATCCTTCCTTCTTTGAATTTCTGTTCTTTATGTCACTTGTATTTTTTCAGGAAGAAAATGCGGAGGTCTGTATTATCGAGACCGGAATGGGCGGAAGACATGATGCGACTAATGTGATCGTGCCGAGGCTTTCTGTTATCACTGCGGTGAGTCTTGATCATCAGGAATTTTTAGGAAACACTCTGGAACTGATCGCCGCGGAAAAAGCAGGGATCATAAAACCGGGGGTTCCTGTGATCTGTCTCAGGCAGAAGCCTGAGGTTCTCAGGGTATTTCAGGAAGAGGCGGCACATAAAGATTCGGAATTCCTAACAATTTCAAAAGATAATCTTATTTTTTCTGAAAAAAGCAGTGATTATATTGATTTTTTGAGAAAGAGTGCGTATGATAAAAAGAGTAAATGCCTGAAATTAGGCCTGTTGGGCGATTTTCAGTATGAGAATGCCGCTCTTGCAGCGGCTGCAGTCCGCCTGCTGTTTCCTGACCTGAAAAGAAAGACGGTATTTAACGGTCTTTCCTCGGCTTTTCTGGCAGGACGGATGGAGGAAGTGAGCCCCAATATTTTTATAGACGGAGGACATAATCTTCAGGCGGCGGAGGCATTCTGCCATACACTAGAGAAGTATTTTCCGCAGAGAAAACTGATTGTTTTTGCCCCTTCCCATAAGAAGGAAGAAGAGGGCATCCTGAAGCTTCTCACGGGAGTTGAAAACTTGGAAGGGATCATAAAGGTTCCGGTTGTGAACCGGGAGATACCGGAGGATGATTTCTTAAAGGCATATAAGACAATAATACAAAAGTCAGAGGAGGGGGTTCTCTGCTTTTGTATCGGCTCTTTTTATTTAGCTGGTAAGGTTAAAACGTTTATCTTGAATGGAGGAAGAAAATGATTAATTACAGAGAAGAGTTAAAAAAATTTGAACCTTGCTTAGATGTGGACCAGGCAGAGGATGCCATTTACAGCGATGATTTAAAAGATGTAGAAGATCTGATCAATGAAATCAAAAAAGACATAGAAGAAGAGAAATAGTAAGGTGGCAGATATGAAGAGTAAGGAAAAGATTAAAAACAGTTCCAAATACTACTACAATCTTGGGCTGGAGAAAGCCAATGCCAACGATCTGACCGGGGCTGTAAAGAACCTGAAAGCTGCGTTGTTTTATGACAAGAATGACATGAATGCCAGGAATCTTTTGGGCTTAGTCTATTATCAGATGGGTGACATCGTCCCTGCCCTGAGCCAGTGGGTTATCAGCAGCAATCTGAAAAAAGAAGAAAACGCGGCCATTGATTATCTGAAAGATGTGCAGGAGAATCCTGTCCAGCTTGACACGGTCAATCAGGTCATTAAAAAGTATAATCAGGCTCTTGTATATGCAAAACAGGGGAATGAAGACCTGGCAATGATCCAGCTGAAAAATGTTGTTTCCATGATGCCGAATTTTATCAATGCACAGCTTCTGATCGCCCTGCTTTCCATCAAAGATGAGAATTTTAAAGACGCCCAGAAGGCTTTAAAAAATGTGCTGGATGTTGACTGCAAAAACCCAAGGGCATTAGAATATCTGCAGGAGACGGAAGCTCTTTTAAAACCTGCGGACATGAAAGCAGAAGACAGTGATTCCGAGAAGACAGAAGGACCGAAAAAGAAGGGTATTAGCAGCGTTGTAGGCAAATACGAGGAGCTGCCGTCCAACCGCCACCGCATGGTATATATGGTAGGAGGCATTGTGATCGGCGTGCTTGTTTCTCTGGTGCTCTTATATCCGAGTATTAGGAAGGCGTCCAGCTACAAGTATTCATCCAAAATTGAAAATTATAAGGAACAGCTTCTCGCCAAAGAGACTCAGTTAAAGAGCAACGAAAAAGACATCAAAGAGGCAAAGGCTGCTGAGGCAAAGGCGAAGAAAGAATTAAAAGAATTTGTGGGAGACAGCAAGACAGAGGGAATCTATGATTCTCTGCTGACAGCTATGCAGTATTACGGCGACCGTCAGTATACGGAGTCTGCCGATGCCCTGCTGAACATAGACAGGGATAAGCTGGGCTCAAAGAAGATGAAAGAGATTTATGACGATCTGGAACAGAAGGTTTACCCATATGCGGCTACAGGCCTTTACAATAAGGGAATCAGTGCGTATAATCAGGGCAACTACAAAGATGCCATCAGCACCCTGAAAAAAGCCATCAAAGTCAAAGACACAAACGTGGGATCTTATTTCTACCTTGCCAGATCTTATGAGAAAAATGGTGACAAAGACAAAGCAATCAAGGCATACGAGGATGTCATCCAGAAGTTCCCGGGCACCAACAGTGCAAGGAATTCACAGAATTATCTGAATCAATTACAGAACAAAAAAGCTAAAAATCTTTAAAACAGCATTTGGGCTGACAAAGAAACCGATAAGACACGAAAGAGAAATATATCCGGAAGATATCAAAACCTTCCGGTGTATTTCTCTTTCATTTTTTTATCATTAAAGGAGTGAATCATCTATGGCAACAGAATATCAGGTTGAAAACAGGACACTGTACGTAAGGCTTGACGGAGAACTGGATCATCATTTGGCAGAGCGTGTCAGGCATAAATGTGATGTGATCCTGAAGTCATATCCGATCAGGGATATTGAATTTGATTTTAAGAATACCGGTTTTATGGACAGCTCCGGGGTGGGAATGATCCTTGGGCGGTACAAGCAGCTGAAGCCTCTCGGAGGCACGGTGAGCGTGGTAAATGTCAACGATGTGGTAAAACGGATCGTACACATGGCGGGTCTGCACAAGATCATCAATGAGCGATAGCGATAGGGAGGATAAGAAATGATACATTTAGAATTCAACAGCGAATCAGAAAATGAAGGGATCGCAAGAGTGCTGGCGGCAACCTATATGATGAAGTTTGACCCGACGATGGAAGAGATGGCAGATGTGAAAACGGCGGTTTCCGAGGCGGTCACGAACTGCATCGTCCACGGCTATGAGGACGACCAGGGAAAGATCTGCATGGATATTTCAAATGAAGGCAGTGTTTTGAAAATCGTCATTGAGGATTTCGGTGTCGGTATTCCGGATGTGAAACAGGCAATGGAACCTATGTATACTACAAAGCCTGATGAGGAGCGGACGGGGATGGGATTTTCCTTTATGGAAGCATTCATGGACAAGATCGAAGTCAGCTCCGAGTCAGGAAAAGGGACCAGAGTCATCATGGAAAAGAAAGTGACCGGGAAATAGGCCTTTTATATGGACGAGACAAGAGAATTGTTAAAGCTTACGAAAGAAGGAGATCAGGATGCGAGAGAGAAGATAGTGCTTGACAACATGGGACTGATCTGGAGTGTGGTAAAGCGTTTTACAGGTCGGGGACATGAGCCCGAAGATCTGTTCCAGATCGGGAGCATCGGACTTTTAAAGGCAGTGGACAAGTTTGACCTCTCCTATGATGTGAAATTTTCTACTTATGCGGTGCCGATGATCACCGGGGAGATCAAACGGTTTTTAAGGGATGACGGGATGATCAAGGTCAGCCGTTCCTTAAAGGAGATCGCCTACCAGGTCCGGCAGGCAGGAGAGGCCTTTGCCATGAAGTACAACAGGGAAGCAACTATAGATGAACTCTCCAGAGAGACAAAGATCGCCAGAGACGAGATCGTCGTCGCACTGGAGGCAAACAAAGATGTGGAATCTATTTATCAGCCAAGCTATCAAAGCGACGACAGCCAGGTGCTTTTGGTGGACAAACTGCCGGGAGAGGAAAATGAGTCGGACACTGTCATCAACCATGTGATGCTGGAAGAACTCATGGATACGCTGTGCGGAGAGGAGAGAGAATTGATCACCATGCGATACTTCCATGGGAAGACACAGCAGGAAATCGCGAAAAAACTTTCGATTTCCCAGGTACAGGTTTCAAGGATGGAAAAGAAAATTTTACTCCGTATGAGAAAACAAATTCTTGGACATAGTTGAAAATTGTGGTAGTATAATCTAGGAGGGAAATTTCCCTCTTACGATTACAATTCTGTAAAGATCGATCAGATTACAGGTCATCGGATACATCATCCATTTACCCGCACTGAATATTGCATATCGAATCAAAACAAGAAAAATCTTATGTATTTAAACAAAGGAGAACATTCTATGGTATATGAATCTATGTCTTTGCTCGAACTTAGAAAGGCGGCAAAGGAAAAGAATCTGAAAGGCATCAGCAGTCTGAAAAAGCAGGAGCTGATTGAATATTTAAATGATTATGACAATGAACATAAACAGAGTGATCCGGAACCGGAGAAAAAAGCAGAGCAGACAAAAGATGCCAGGACTGACCGTGTTCCCAGAGACATAAAAAGCCTGGACAGCGGAAAAAAAGCCAATGGGATACTGGAAGTTCTGCCGGACGGTTATGGATTTATCCGCTGTGAGAATTATCTTCCCGGAGAGAATGATATTTATGTTTCACCGACCCAGATCCGGAGGTTTAACTTAAAGTCCGGAGACATCTTAAACGGCGCCATCCGCGTAAAAAGCCAGAATGAAAAATTCGGAGCCCTGCTGTTTGTAGAGTCCGTAAACGGATATCACCCCGAGGCGGCAGCAAGGAGGAAGCATTTTGAAGACCTCACGCCGATCTTTCCGAACCAGAGGCTCAGACTGGAGACCGAGCGGGCGACGATCCCGATGCGCATGGTGGATCTTCTCTCACCTGTGGGAAAAGGGCAGAGGGGTATGATTGTATCACCTCCCAAAACGGGAAAGACCACGCTGTTAAAACAGATGGCCCAGAGCATCAGCCAAAATTATAAAAATATTAAGCTGATCGTGCTGCTCATCGATGAGAGACCTGAGGAAGTGACAGATTTTAAGGAATCTGTGGAGGGACAGAACGTGGAGGTCATCTATTCTACTTTTGATGAGCTCCCCGACCATCATAAGAGGGTGTCGGAAATGGTTCTTGAGAGAGCAAAACGCCTCGTAGAACATAAAGAGGACGTGGTCATCCTTTTGGACAGTATCACAAGGCTTGCCAGAGCGTACAACCTCACCGTGCCCCCGAGCGGAAGGACTCTCACAGGAGGGCTTGACCCGGCGGCACTCCACATGCCAAAAAGATTTTTCGGAGCGGCCAGAAATATGCGGGAGGGCGGAAGCCTTACGATTCTTGCCACTGCACTGGTGGAGACCGGAAGCAAGATGGATGATGTCATCTTTGAAGAATTCAAGGGAACCGGAAACATGGAGCTAGTGCTAAGCCGTCATCTCTCTGAGCGCAGGATCTTCCCGGCGGTGGACATCGCCAAATCCGGTACAAGAAGGGATGATCTCCTGCTTTCCAAAGATGAACAGTCCGTGGTCACCGCACTGCACAAAGAATTGTCCGGAAGCCGTTCAGATGAGTTTTTCGAACAGACACTGAATATGTTTAAACGTTCTAGAAATAATAAGGAATTTATTGAATTTGCGAAGAAATCCCTGCTGAGAAAATAAGAGAAAAAGTATTTGCATTGTGGAAGATGCTGTGATATAATGAGAAAGCTGTTTAAGAATAAACAAAAGGAATGTTTAAGATAAACTAAGATCAAAGAGGTGAAGAAACATGCGCGAAGGAATCCATCCAGAATACCATCAGGCAAAAGTAGTCTGCAACTGCGGTAACGAATTTGTAACAGGATCTACAAAGGAAGATATCCACGTTGAAATCTGTTCTAAGTGTCATTCTTTTTACACTGGACAACAGAAAGCTACTCAAGCTCGCGGACGTATTGACAAGTTCAATCGTAAGTATGGTACTAAGTAGAAAACATGAAATGATAGGTTGAGGTTGCGAAATCTCAGCCTATTTTGTTGTATTAGGATTTATCAGAAAGGACTGACTATGAAAGTAAGGATTGGCGGGCAGGCGGTCATGGAAGGCGTCATGATGAAGAACGGAGACCGCTATGCAGTTTCTGTGAGAAAACCGGACGGGGAGATCGAGACGAAGACCGAACGGTATATGAGCATATCCGATAAATATTCGGTCCTGAAGCTCCCGGTCCTGCGGGGAGTCGTAAATTTCGCGGAATCTATGGTGGTCGGTATGAAGACGATCACTTATTCGGCTGACTTCATAGAGGACGGGGAAGAAGAGCCGTCCCGGCTGGAACAGTGGCTGAACCGCCATTTCTCAGAGAAGTGGGAAGGGGTCCTCATGGGAGGCATCGTGGTACTGTCATTTGCCATTGCTATCGGGCTGTTCATGGTGCTGCCTTATTTCCTCTCCAACATTTTTGAAGGATTCGGCATGAGCCGTCCGGCTGTTCTGCTGCTGGAGGGCCTGATCCGGGTGGGAATTTTTTTAGGATATATCATTCTCATATCCAGAATGAATGATATCAAACGGGTCTTCATGTATCACGGGGCCGAGCACAAAACGATCAACTGCCTGGAGGCAGGGGAGGAGCTCACACCTGAAAATGTAATGAAATATTCCAGACTGCACAAGCGGTGCGGCACCAGTTTTCTGTTTTTTGTCATGATCATAAGCATTATATTTTTCTTTTTTATCCGTGTCGACACGGTGTGGCTGAAAGTTGTATTGAGACTTCTGCTGGGCCCGGTGATCGCAGGGGTATCCTATGAGTTTATCCGGCTCGCCGGAAATTCAGACAATCCGGTGATCACGGCGCTCAGCAAGCCGGGGCTGTGTCTTCAGCTGCTGACGACGAAAGAGCCGGATGAGAGCATGATCGAAGTGGCAATCCGGTCAGTGGAAGGTGTCTTTGACTGGAAGACATATCTGGAGAAAGAAAGGAAAAAACGTGAATAGGAAGATTTGGGTCACATATGGAGCGGAAAAGCTGCGGGAAGCGGGGATCGATAACCCGGATGGGGAAGCATGGTATCTGTTTTCCCATAGTTTTTCTTTAAGCCGGGAAGAATACTTATTTTCGATGACTACACCGGTGGAAGAAGGGGAAGAATTAGAGCAGTACAAAGCTTTGCTGGACCGCCGGATCAGGGAGAGGGTCCCTCTCCAATACCTGACCGGGACTCAGGATTTTATGGGATATACATTCCGGGTGACTCCGGATGTGCTCATACCGAGACAGGATACGGAAAGTGTCATCGAGGCGGTTGTGGAAGGGAACTATCCCCATGAAAGCATCCTGGATGTCTGTACAGGCTCCGGATGTATTGCCATCAGCCTCTGTCTGATGCTGAAGCCGGACGTATGCATCGGTACAGATATTGATGAAAAGGCCTTGGAAATTGCAAAAGAGAATGGAAGAAGACTGGCTCCTATGGTAAAATTTAAAAAGAGTGACCTTTTTTCCGGGGTAGACGGTTCTTTTGACCTGATCATCTCCAATCCTCCGTATATTCCTACAAAAGACTGTATGGAACTGATGCCGGAGGTAAAAGACCACGAGCCTATGCTGGCTCTTGACGGAAAAGAGGACGGGCTGTATTTTTACCGACAGCTTGTAGGGACGGCCCCGAAGCATTTGAACGGCGGAGGCACCCTCGTATTTGAGATCGGTTATGACCAGGGAGCGGCGGTAAAAACGATGATGGAGGAAGCAGGGTTTTCCTCTGTGGAGATAAAGAAAGACTTGGTGGGCCTTGACCGGATGGTCATCGGAACGCTGGCATAAAGGAGAAGAAGATGTTTGATAAGTTAGAAAGTTTAGTAGAGAGACTGGATACCGTACTCCAGCAGCTCAATGACCCGGATGTGGCAACGGACCAGAAACGTTTCAGGGATCTGATGAAGGAGCAGAGTGATCTGGCTCCCATCGTGGAGAAATATAAGGAATATGTGCAGGAGAAACAGAACATAGAGGAAAGCCTGGAACTTTTGGAAGAGGAATCCGATGAGGAGATGAAGGAACTTGCGAAAGAGGAACTTGCAGAGTCCAAAGCGAATGTAGAGCGGCTGGAAGAGGACTTAAAGATTCTTCTGATTCCAAAAGACCCAAATGACGACAAGAACATCATTGTGGAAATCCGGGCCGGAGCCGGCGGGGATGAAGCTGCCCTGTTTGCGGCAGACGTGGCCCGCATGTACAGGAGTTATGCGGAAGGACGCCGCTGGAAGGTGGAAACACTGAGTTTTAATGAAAGCGGGATCGGAGGCTTTAAAGAGCTTGTATTTATGATCTCGGGCCAGGGTGCCTATTCCAGGTTTAAATATGAAAGCGGAGTGCACCGTGTGCAGAGAATCCCGGCCACTGAGTCCGGCGGAAGGATTCATACATCTACGATCACTGTGGCCATTATGCCGGAAGTGGAAGATGTGGAAGTGGAAGTAGATTTAAATGACTGTAAGTTTGATGTATTCCGTGCATCCGGAAACGGAGGACAGTGTGTCAATACGACAGACTCAGCGGTGCGGCTGACTCATCTGCCGACCGGAATCGTTGTATCCTGTCAGGATGAGAAGTCACAGCTTAAGAATAAAGACAAGGCATTGAAGGTGCTGCGCTCCCGGCTGTATGAGCTGGAGCAGCAGAAGGCCCACGATGCAGAGGCTGAAAAGAGAAAGAGCCAGGTGGGAACCGGAGACCGTTCCGAGAAGATCAGAACTTACAATTATCCTCAGGGCCGTGTGACAGATCACAGGATCAAGCTGACTCTCCACAAATTGGATTCTGTCATGAACGGGGATCTGGATGAGCTGATCGACAGTTTAACCGCTGCGGACCAGGCAGCCAAATTAAGCAATATGGAAGAAGAGTAGATATGAAAGATGGTTTTATTAAAGTAGCTGCGGCGACACCGAAGGTGAAAGTCGCAGATCCGGAATATAACACAAAAGAGATCATAAAAATTATCAGACAGGCAAGAGATGAGGAGGCCAGCCTTCTGGTTCTTTCCGAACTGGCCGTTTCCGGCTATACATGCGGGGACCTGTTTTTGCAGGACCCTCTGCTGGATGAATCCCTTAGGGGACTCATGGAGATTAAGAGGGAAACAAAAGGGATGGACATGGTCGTCATCGTAGGCTGTCCTTTAGTTGTGGAACATAAGCTTTATAACTGCGGTGTGTTTTTATTTGACGGGCGTATTTTAGGTGTGGTGCCGAAGATTCACCTTCCGAATTACGGAGAGTTTTATGAAGCCAGACATTTTGCAAAAGGAAAAAGAGAAGTAAAAGACATTTTGCTGGATGGTGAGTATGTTCCGTTTGGAGCGAACATCCTGCTGGAATGCACAAATATCCCCGAACTGACCATTGCCATGGAAATCTGTGAGGACCTCTGGGTTCCACTTCCGCCAAGCACTTATCACGCTCTGGCCGGAGCAACCGTCATCTGTAATCCATCTGCCAGTGTGGAGATCACCACGAAGGAGGTTTACAGGAGCGCTCTTGTGTCAAATCAGTCTGCAAGACTGCTCTCAGGTTACGTGTATGCCAATGCAGGAGAGGGAGAATCCACAACAGATGTGGTTTACAGCGGACACCATGTGATCTGTGAGAACGGAACTGTGCTGGCGGAGGCAAAGCGGTTTGTAAATGATGTGATCTATGCGGATATGGATGTGAAGCGTCTTGCGGCAGAGAGAAGAAAAATGACCACCTTTTTCGAGGAAGAATCTGAGGAATACCGGAGTGTACCGTTTATTCTTCCGATAAAAGTTAACCAGCTTACAAGAAAGTTTCCAAAGAATCCGTTTGTGCCGTCCAGCAGGGAAGAGCGGGAGAAACGGTGTGATGAGATCTTATCCATTCAGTCTATGGGGCTGAAAAAACGTCTGGAACATACGAACTGCACACATGCGGTGGTGGGAATTTCCGGAGGACTGGATTCTACCCTTGCGGTTTTAGTGACCGTGCGTGCTTTTGATATGCTGGACATTCCAAGGGAAAATATTATCTGTGTAACGATGCCATGTTTTGGAACGACGGATCGGACGTATCAGAACGCGGTATCCCTGATCCATGAATTGGGAGCTACTTTAAAAGAAGTCAATATTGAAAAAGCCGTCAGACAGCATTTTAAAGATATTGAACATGAGGAAGATGTCCATGATGTGACTTATGAAAACTCCCAGGCCAGAGAGAGGACTCAGATCCTTATGGATATTGCAAACAAGTACAACGGCATGGTCATCGGGACAGGTGATATGTCGGAGCTTGCTCTTGGCTGGGCTACCTATAATGGGGACCATATGTCCATGTATGCGGTGAACTGTTCTGTGCCGAAGACTCTGGTGCGGTACCTGGTACTGTATTATGCAGAGACGGTTGAAAATAAAGAGTTATCCGACGTGCTGATGGATGTGCTGGATACCCCGGTGAGTCCGGAGCTGCTTCCTCCGGTGGACGGTGTGATCTCACAGAAGACAGAGGACTTGGTGGGGCCTTATGAGCTGCATGATTTCTTCCTATATTATATGCTGAGATTCGGATTCCCGAAGGCAAAGCTTTACCGTATGGCAAAGCTTACATTTGCAGGTGACTATGATGATGAAACCATACAAAAGTGGCTGGATAAGTTCTACTGGCGGTTCTTCAGCCAGCAGTTTAAGCGCTCCTGTCTGCCGGACGGGCCGAAGGTGGGAAGTGTTGCGGTGTCTCCGAGAGGAGATCTGAGAATGCCGAGCGACGCCAGCGTGAATATCTGGCAGAAATCATAAAAAGAGAAATAGAGATTGTTCTAGTTTTAGAACAATCTCTATTTTTTTGTCAAGATAAAGAACTGAAGTTGCACGTTTGTGCGGAAACTGAGAATTTGTTGTAAGCGATATTTGAAAATGCTAAGATATAACCAACTTAAGTGAGAGAAGTTAGAGGAAAACATACAAGTTGCATAAAAAAGGAGGTAATTATGAAAAGCATAATCAATGCAGAGAATATCCAGCTGAACGCAGAAGCTACAGATTGGAAAGATGCCATGGAAAGGTCAGGGAAGCTCCTGGTGGACAGCGGTTACATTACACCGGACTATATTGATCTGACCATCCGGTGTGTGGAGGAAAACGGCCCCTATATCGTCATTACCCCAGGGCTTGCGTTGTCACATTCCAGACCTGATGCAAGTGTACATAAAACAGGACTCAGCCTTTTGACCTTAAAGGAACCGATCCGCTTCGGAAGCGAAAATGATCCGGTAGATATTGTACTTACTCTGGCTGCCACAGATGATACTTCCCATTTAGAGATGCTGCAGGGAATGGCCGAATATATTTCGGAGGAAGAAAATCTTGAGGCAATAAGGACAGCAAGAGATCCAGAGACGGCAGCCAAAGCGATCAATGAATTTGAAGCTGATCTTTAGGGAGGAGTAAAAGAATGGAAGTATTAAACACATTTTTCACATTTATCTCCAACAACATTCTCACAAGAGCTGAATTGTTTGTAGGGCTGATCGTATTGATAGGATACATATTACTGGGGAGAAAATGGTACGAGACCATGGCTGGTTTTATAAAGGCGGTGGTAGGATATATGATCTTAAATGTAGGATCTGCAGGGCTGGTCACAGCTTTCCGGCCGATTCTTGCGGGGCTGAACCAAAAGTTTCATTTGAACGCAGTGGTGATTGATCCGTATTTTGGGTTAAACGCAGTCAATGCAGCATTGGAAAACATCGGCCTCTCAGCCGCATGGACTATGACATCTCTGCTTCTTGCTTTCCTGTGGAATATTCTCTTACTGATGTTCCGGAAGGTGACAAAGCTTCGGACCTTACTGTTGACAGGACACATCATGGTACAGCAGGCGACAACCGTCACATGGATTGTATTTTTGTTTGTGCCGGGTCTCAGGAATATCTGGGGAGCCGTGGCAGTGGGGATTCTTGTGGGGACCTATCAGGCTGTATTTTCTAATCTCACAGTGGAGCCCACTGATCACCTGACGGACGGAGAAGGCGGGTTCGCTATCGGACATCAGCAGATGTTTGCAGTTTGGCTCACAGATAAGATCGCACCAAAGATAGGAAAAAAAGAGGACTCCATTGAGAATATAAAGCTTCCCGGATTTTTACAGGTTTTTAGTGACAATGTTGTATCCACGTCAGTTTTGATGTTTCTGTTTTTCGGAGTGATCATGGCGGTTCTGGGAGAAGAATTCCTGCGGGGAATCGATGATAGCTTTTCAAAGGATACGGCTTTTATCATCTATATCTTTTCCAAGGCACTGAGCTTTACGGTTTATCTGAATGTACTTCAGGCAGGTGTCCGCATGTTTGTGGCAGAACTGACCGAATCCTTTAAGGGTATTTCAGACAAACTTCTGCCCGGGGCAATCCCGGCAGTGGACTGCGCGGTAGCTTACGGATTTGGCCCGGCAAACGCTGTCACCATCGGATTCTTCTTCGGAGCTGTCGGACAGTTTTTGGCCATCGCGGGACTTCTGCTATTTCATTCCCCGGTCATGATCATTGCGGGATTCGTTCCCTTGTTTTTTGACAATGCAACCATCGCAGTCTACGCCAATAAAAGGGGCGGCGTAAAAGCGGCAATGATCCTTCCATTTGTATGCGGAGTGATCCAGGTAATGGGCGGTGCAGTCTGTGCCCTGCTGCTTCAGCTGGTGGCATTTGGGGGATGGCATGGAAATATTGACTTTTCAACCATTTTCCTCGGAGTATCTTATATTGTAAAGTATCTGAAAATACCGGGAATCATTCTCTGTGTGATTGCGATGCTTGCAATCCCGCAGCTTCAGTACTTAAGATCTGATAAGGAAAAATATTTTAAGATCGGACAGGAAGAAGAATATTGACCAGGCAGGTAAGAAACTAAAAATATGAAATAAATGGAGGTAATAATTATGAGAATCAAAGCACTTGCAGCATGTGGAAACGGTATGGGGTCCAGCCAGATGATCAAAATGAAGATAAACAAGGTATTTAAACGGCTGGGGATCGAAGCGGAAATCGGACATATGAGTGTCGGGGAGGCAAAAGGTGTCGCAAACAATTACGATATGATCTTTGTCTCCGAAACTTTTACATCTCAGTTCCATCCGGGGAAAGATACAAAAATCATAGGACTGAAAAACCTTCTGTCCGAAAAAGAGATCGAGGAAAAGATCAGAACAGCATTGGATATGCCAAAAGAATCATAGAGGAGAAAAAGGAAGATGTATGACATTAAAAGAAATCCTTTAGGAATTTATGAGAAGGCTCTGCCTGATTCCTTTTCATGGAAAGAAAAGATCCAGGCGGCGAAGGCGGCAGGATATGATTATATAGAAATCTCAATTGATGAATCAGAAGAGAGGCTCTCAAGGCTTGACTGGACGGACAGCCAGATAGAAGAAATCCGTGAATATATGAGACAGGAAGATATCGTGATTCCTACTATGTGCTTAAGCGGCCACAGAAAATATCCGTTTGGAAGCAAAAACATGGAGACGAGGAAAAAGGCATTTGAAATCATGGAAAAAGCGATCCTTCTGGCCCAAAAACTTGGTATCCGGTGCATCCAGCTGGCTACATATGATGTCTACTATGAGGAATCGGATGAACAGACTGAAAGGCTCTTTTTGGAAGGAATGAAAAAGTCCGTGGAGATGGCCAGCAGAGCGGGAGTCATCCTGGCAATGGAAATCATGGATACGAAATTTGTAGGTACGATCTTGAGGGCAATGCATTATCTGAGAGAAATTCCGTCCCCGTATTTTAAGATTTATCCGGATATGGGAAATCTGACTCAATTCAGCAGCGATGTGGGAAGTGAGCTGGAACTTGGTATAGCCGAAACCGTGGCCATCCACGTAAAGGAGACAAAACCGGGAGTATTTAAGAATGTTCCGTTTGGAGAGGGAACGGTTCCGTTTACGGAGATTTTCAGGAAACTGAAGGAATTAAATTATACGGGCATGTTTTTGATCGAAATGTGGGCAGACAATACAAAAGGGCAGTCCATGGAGGAGGCGGTTGAGACAATACGCAAAGCCAGAGATTTTGTAGAGGACAAGATGCGCAGGGCGGGAATGAATCCTGCGGCGTAATGGGGGAAAACATGTATCGGATGGTGGTTACTGACCTGGACGGAACTTTATTAAACTCAAAAAAGCAGTTAGGGGATGATCCCGGGAACGAGAGACTGGTCATTCACAGAAAGTTTAACTGGACGCTTGACGCAGAGGACAGAATTCCCATCCGCATCGTAAAAGATCTGGAGGAGTATGTGAAGCATACGCAGGTTTACAAAATTGTAGCCAGCCATGAGGATAAAAAATTTCTGGATGAAGTCAATGATATGGAAATACTGAAAGCAGCAGGGCTTGGCATCGCCATGGGAAATGCAGATCCAGAGGTAAAGAGATATGCGGACTGTGTCACGTTATCAAATGACGAGGACGGCGTGGCTGTAAAAATAGAAGAATTATTCGGAGAATAAAAGAAAGGAGATTTTTATGCTGGAGGATTTAAAGCAGCAGGTATATGAGGCAAATATGGAACTGCCCAGAGAGGGCCTGGTAACTTATACATGGGGCAATGTCAGCGGGATTGACCGGAGCAGGGAGTTGTTTGTAATTAAGCCAAGCGGTGTGGATTATGAAAGTCTTACTCCAGAGCAGCTTGTCGTGGTGGACTTGAATGGGGAGAAAGTGGAGGGGGATCTTAATCCTTCATCGGACACCCCTACCCACCTGGAACTTTACAGGGCATTTCCGGAAGTGGGAGGAATCGTCCATACACATTCCTCATGGGCCACATCATGGGCACAGGCAGCCAAGGGAATTCCGTGCTATGGGACCACACACGCCGATTACTTTTACGGGGAGATTCCATGTGCCAGATCTTTGACACCGGAAGAGATCGACCAGAACTATGAAACGAACACAGGGCTTGTCATTGCGGAAACTTTTATGGGAAAGAATCCTATGTATGTGCCGGGGGTGCTCTGTGCAAACCACGGGCCGTTTTCCTGGGGAAGGAATGCAGGGGAGGCGGTACATAACGCAGTCGTTTTAGAAGAGGTTGCCAAGATGGCATACCGGACGGAGCATCTGAGAAAAAGTGTGGAGGCCGCTTCCCAGGATCTTCAGGATAAACATTTTTTCAGGAAACACGGGGAACATGCATATTACGGCCAATAAAGGAGGATTAAGATGAGTAAAATAGAAGAGATTACGAGAGAAAGCTGGATCATGGGTACTTTTCCGGAGTGGGGGACCTGGCTGAATGAAGAGATTGAGCGCGAGGAAGTGAAACCGGGAACCGTTGCCATGTGGTGGCTTGGATGCACCGGGATGTGGTTTAAGACGCCGGGCGGCTGCAATATTACGGTGGATCTATGGTGCGGCAACGGGAAAAGAACCCACGGAGACGGAAAAATGAAAGTGGGACACCAGATGGCAAATATGTGTGGGGCCCGCGCTATGCAGCCAAATCTCCGGGCAGTTCCGTTTGTGCTGGATCCTTTTGCGGTGAAACAGGTAGATGCAGTGTTGGCGACCCATTATCATCAGGATCATATGAGTGCAGAATATGCGGCACATGTGATACAGAGCAATATGACAACTGTAGATGAGAACGGAAAAGAGATCCCGGTACCGTTTATCGGCCCTAAGAAATCAGTGGAGCTCTGGCAGAAATGGGGAGTGCCTGAGGACCGCTGTATCACCGTAAGGCCGGGGGATACAGTCAAGATAAAGGATCTTGAGATCATAGCCCTGGATTCCTTTGACCGCACCTGTCTTGTGACTACGGATTCTACAGGGGCCGACAGGGAAGAACTGACCGGGATCTGCCCGACTGACATGGATGACAAAGCGGTGAATTATTTGATTAAGACACCGGGCGGAAATATTTATCACAGCGGGGATTCCCATTACTCTATCTATTTTGCCAAACATGGGAAAGATTATGATGTGGATGTGGCGTTTGGTTCTTACGGGGAAAATCCAGTCGGCATGGCTGATAAGATGACATCCTGCGATATCCTCAGAATGGCAGAGGCTCTTCAATGTAAGGTTGTGATTCCGATCCATTACGATGTGTGGACCAACTTTATGGCAGACGTGAATGAGATCAGAGTACTGTACGATATGAAAAAAGATCGGCTGGATTATAAGTTCCATCCATTCTTCTGGGAAGTAGGAGGAAAATATATTTATCCGTCAGATAAGGACAAAAAGGCATATCATCACCGGAGAGGGTTTGAAGACTGTTTCGAGGCACCGCAGAATATCCCATTCCGCTCATGTTTATAAGAAAGGGAAGAGACCGAATGAAAGTAAAGAAAAAAGTAATCGGAAATCTGGAAAAGTGTTATTCCATTGCCCCTCTTTCTTATCATGGGAAAGACTATATGCTGGTGGCAGCGGAAAAGGTGAACCAGTGCCGTCTGTATGGCCTGGATGGAAAACTGGCCGATGTGATCTGGGAAGGACCGGGGGGAACCATGTCTATGGTCCAGATTCCCGATACTGACGGAATTTTTCTGGCCACCCAGCGGTTTTATTCTCCAAATGACTCCAAAGATGCCAAGATCGTAATGGTTTCTCCCGGAGAAAGTGGATGGAGTGTAAGAACAGTCGCAATACTTCCGTTTGTCCACAGGTTTGATATCATCACCAGAGACGGTATCAGTTATGTGATCGCATGTACTTTGAAATCCGGACACGAATATAAAGAGGACTGGAGAAGCCCGGGAAAAGTGTATGTGTGCAGGCTGCCGGAAAATATGGACGCAATTGATGGAAACCATTCTCTGAAATTTACTGTTTTAAAGGAAGGGATGTTTAAAAACCATGGATACTGTAAAGCAGCGATGGAAGGAATAGAATGTGCGTTTACGGCATCCAATGAAGGAGTTTTTCAGTTTATCCCTCCGGCAGCAGGGGAAGATGCATGGGTGATCAGGCAGCTGACAGACCAGCCTTCCAGTGATATGGCATTTGCAGATATGGACGGGGACGGGGAGCCGGAAATGCTGACGATCTCGCCGTTCCACGGAGATACAGTCCGTATTCTGAAGAAGCAGAACGGTCAATATAGAACTGTTTATACTTATGAAAAGCCGGCGGAATTCGCTCACGGAATCTGGGGCGGGGACATCCTGGGAAAACAGGGAGTCCTGGTCGGCCACCGCAAAGGCGAACGGAATCTTATGTTTTTTACCTGCGGGGAGGAAGGCTATGAAGCAGAAATCATAGACCGGAATGTGGGACCTGCCAATGTCCTGTCTTACCAGACTGAGGAAAAATCCTATATTCTTTCTGCCAACCGGGAAATTAATGAAATTGCTCTGTACGAGGTGGAAGAAGGGGAAACAACTGTGATATAATGACGGCAGTGAGGTGAGGAAATGAAAGAGTATGATTCTTTAAATGACAGTGAAAAACGAAATATGCTGGCAAGTGTTGCAAACCTATATTATAATGCGGAAATGACACAGAATCAGATCGCTGAGCGCTTTTTTACCTCTCGTTCCAAGATTTCCAGGATGCTGAAAGAGGCCAGACAGCTTGGGATCGTGGAGATTACCATCAAAGAACCATGGGACCGGAATACAGTGCTGGAACAGAAACTGATGAAGCAGTTCTGTCTGAAGGATATCCGCGTGATCATACCGAAGGAGTCCAATGATACTCTGATCCTGCAGAAGCTGGGCGAAGTGGCCGCCTATTATCTGGACAGCCAGATAGATGAAGACACAGTGCTCGGAATGTCATGGGGAAACACCATGTACCACACAGTGAAAGCTGTAAAGACAAGTAAAAATATATCTCTGACGGTCGTTCCGATCATGGGAGCTGCCAGTGTGGGGAAACCCGAGAGGGATGCGCTGGATCTTTCCAAAGAACTTGCCCATGCCTACGGAGGAGATTACCATTACATCTATGCTCCCCTGTTTGTGAATTCAAGTGATATCAGGGATAGCCTTGAAGAAGACCCAAACATAAAAGAGACCCTGACGATAGCAAAGAGAGCCAACATTATTCTGACCAGTGTAGGATCAATTGTGTATAAGAGCTGGAAGTCTTACTTAAGCACAAAAGATTTATATTACTTAGAAAAAAACGGGGCGATCGGCCATATCGGCGGCCATTTTTACAATCAGGATGGAATAGAGGTGGAGACACCGTTTGTAAAGAGGATGATCGGACTCAGTCTTGAGGATATTAAAAAGGCAGAAAATGTGATCTGCGTGGCCGGGCTCGAGATGAAAGCCGAAGCAATCCTTGGGGCTGTCAGAGGCGGATATATTGACACGTTGATTACAGATGAGAATGCTGCCAGACGAATGTTGAAAATCATAGACCATGAATAATTTCTAAATAGATGCATCTCATGCTGATCTAGAATGAGGAGATGCATTGGAGTAGTGAAAAGTGCGGAAGTCTGACTGCCAAAGATCATTATGGGGTTGATTATTGCTAAGTAACTCTAAGAAAAAGAAGATATCTTGAATGAAAAAGATACCTTCTTTTTTTGTATACAATAAAGTTATAAGTTTTGTATAAAATTTTTCGATATATTAGTTAGCCTAAAGTAACGTGATTTATCATTTTTCGTACATTTTCACTTTCATTAACTATATTTATTTTTATATCCGGATGAGTTCGTTTAAAAACGACAAATAATTCATGAGCAAATCCTTGTCCGATTTCCGTAATATCTTTGAAATCAAGAGTGATTTCTTTAAAACAATCAAATCGGCGGCACAAACGCTTTGCCTGCGATCTAGATACTGGATAACCATTTTCAAACATATTTTTTATTGGAATTTGTGTTCTTATAAACTGCCCATCGTCATTAGAATACATATCAAACACCTCTTTCAGATTTTTTTTTGTCCAGTTTGATAAACTCATCACTATTTCTGTCCCAGGTTTATCATTCCATTCTTTTAATGATTCAATATCCTCTAAATTTTCTAAAATATCAGAATAGCTATTGTGAGTAAAAATCTTACCATCTGATAATACACAAAAAGTGTCTAATATTCGTGAAGTAAAAAAGATACCTTCACCCGAATGCTTTTCTTTATCAGTTGTCAGTTTTCCTTTGAATAATTCTGAAATTGCATCGTTGATACTGGTAAATTCATAATATTTTTTAATTTTTTCGAAAATACCCACCCCATTGTCGCCAATTATTATTGTTGTATTTAAGTAATTCTGAACAATATACCAATGAATATTAGATGCTTCGGAATGATCAATAGCATTATTGAACATTTCCATAAAAGAATATTCCCAAATTGTTCGTACATTTAGAGGAAAATTTTTTATATATTCCTCAACATCGTTAATATAAACGCGATCTTCTTCCAAAGGATCAGAAGCTTTATAGTTAACTAACTTGGTTTTTTCAATTAATTTAAGCTTACTTTTAGAGGAGGAATCTCTGGCAATTATATTATTAGAAATCATTTCTCTAATATATCTATACACAGTATTTAAGGAGATTTGCAATTTCTCTGAGGTTAGTTTTGCAATGTTGCTGTTATTATTATGAATTTGTTCTAAAATATATAGTTTTATACTTTCACGTTTTTCATTTGTAAACATATAATCCTCCTTTTTAACTATTTTTATTCTTTTTTTAACTTTACATCTTTACTATATCACTTAAAGTGGATTTTGTTAACATTTTGTCTAATCTTTTTTTGGATTCGTTATTCGATTTATTCTTAAAAGCTTCTATATTTATATATTGTATACATTTAAAACTTTTACTAGGTTGTATTTAATTTTGTTTATTGTTGCATTTTGAAAGAAAATATGATAATATACAAGCATAAACAAAACTATATAAAAGTAAACAAAATGGAGGAATCAAAAAGATGAAGTTAAGTGCAGAGCTAATAGCAGGTATGGTAGACCACACAAATTTAAAAGCATTCGCAGACGAGGCAATGTTTGAAAAGCTGTGCGGGGAAGCGAGAGAATACGGTTTTAAGATGGTGGCCATCAATCCAGCACAGACAGAACGGTGCAAGCGTCTCTTGGAGGGGTCCCCGGTACACGTAGGTGCGGCTATAGGTTTCCCGTTAGGACAGACAACACTGGAGTGCAAAGTATTTGAGACAAAAGATGCCATTGAAAAAGGTGCGGATGAGATCGACTATGTCATCAACATCGCAGAGTTAAAGAACAAGAACTATGACTACATAAAAAAAGAAATGGAAGACATCGTTGCAGAGTGCAGAAAAGCCGGAGTGATCAGCAAAGTGATCTTTGAAAACTGTTATCTCACAGATGATGAAAAGGTAAAGGTTGCCGAGATCGCAAAAGAAGTAAAGCCTGACTTCATCAAAACTTCCACTGGGTTTGGAACAGGCGGTGCTACACCGGAAGACGTAAAACTGATGAAAACTACAGTGGGTGATGAGGTGAAAGTCAAAGCTGCCGGAGGCATCAGAGATTTAAAGACAGCGCTTCAAATGATTGAAGCGGGGGCAGAACGTCTGGGAACTAGTGCAGGTGTGGAAATTGTGGAAGAATTAAAAAAACAGGACTAAAGAGGTGGACAAAATGAAGAAAGTAAAAGTATGTTTGATCGGTTCCGGAAGAGCGGGAATGATTCATGCAAGAAATATGGCTGGAAGCGTTCCTGGGGGAGAAATCTATGCAGCCTGTGATCCCGATGTCAAGGCAGCCAAAGCCGCGGCAGAGGAACTTGGGATCGATACCTATTATCAGGACTACAAGGAAGCCATCGGCGATGAATCCATCGATGCGGTTATCATAGCCTGCCCGACAAAATATCACAGGGAGATCGCAGTGGCAGCGGCAAACGCAGGAAAGCATATCTTCTGTGAAAAGCCTATGGCTATGAATGAGGAAGAATGTGATGAGATGATCAAGGCAGCCAAGAGTAATAACGTAAAGCTCCAGATCGGATTTATGAGACGGTTTGATGACAGCTTCCGGGAAGCAAAAAAAATGATCGAGGAAGGTGAGATCGGGGACGTGGTCCTGGTGAAATCTCACACAAGAGGGCCGAGCAAGCCGCGTGAGTGGATGTATGACATTGAAAAGAGCAACGGTCCATTGGCAGAAGTCTGCAGCCATGATATTGACACTGTGCGGTGGTTTGCGGGAAGTGAGTTAAAGAGTGTATACGCACTGGGAGGCAACTTCCGAAATAAGGAGATCGCAGAACAGTATCCGGATTTCTATGACAATGTGATCGTGAATGCAGAGTTCGAAAACGGAGTGCATGCCTGCATCGAGGGCGCCCAGTATGTGCAGTATGGATATGATGCAAGAGTTGAGATCCTTGGAACCAAAGGAGTCATCTGTATCGGGGATATGCATGAGAAGAAGATCACCAGCGCCAACGAAAGCCATCAGTTAAAGAGGCCTTCCATGCACAGCTGGACCCATCTGTTTAAGGATGCGTATCTTTTGGAGGACAGAAGTTTTATAGAGGCAATTTTAAATGACAGCGAAGTAGAGTGCAGCGGTTACGACGGAAAAATGGCAGTGAAGATCGTGAAGGCGGGGAATGAATCAATTGTACAGAAGAAAATAGTCATGTTATAAGGATAGGAGGGTATTATGGGAAATGAAGCGACAGGATTCCGTGCCAGGATCCAGAAGTTCGGAGGTGTTTTAAGCGGCATGGTAATGCCGAATATCGGAGCGTTTATCACTTGGGGACTGATCACGGCGATGTTCTTAAAAACCGGATGGTTTCCAAATAAGAAGATCGCAGTATTGATCGATCCAATGCTGAAATATCTGCTTCCGACACTGATCGGTTATACAGGAGGAAAGAATTTTTACGGCGACCGTGGCGGTGTTATAGGTGCCGCCGCAACGATGGGGGTCATCGTAGGATCTGACATTCCCATGTTTATGGGAGCGATGATCATGGGGCCGTTGGCGGCTCTTTGTATGAAGCGTGTGGACCGTCTGTTTGAGGGGCGGATCAAACCGGGCTTTGAGATGATCGTCAACAACTTTTCCTGCGGGATCTTAGGAATCTTTTTAGTACTGGCGGCGTTTTTTGCCATCGGACCGTTTGTGCAGGTATTAAACCATGTCATGTCCTCCGGGGTAAATGTGATCATCGACCATGGACTGACACCGTTTGCCAGTGTGTTTATTGAACCTGCAAAAGTATTGTTTTTAAATAATGCTATCAACCATGGAATTCTTGGGCCGCTTGGAATCACTCAGGCAGCGGAGGCAGGAAAGTCTATCTTATTTATTCTGGAACCGAACCCGGGTCCCGGAGTTGGAGTTCTGCTTGCCTATACGTTTTTTGGGACAGGAACAGCCAAAAAGACGGCTCCTGGTGTAGCCATCATCCATGCATTCGGCGGAATCCATGAACCTTATTTTCCATATATCCTTATGAAGCCTCAGATGATCCTGGCTTCCATCTGCGGAGCAGTGTCAGGAAACTTTATTTTCCAGATGTTTGACTGCGGACTGGTAGCAACCGCTTCACCGGGAAGTTACTTTTCCGTGCTGGCAGTGGCACCGAAATCTGACTATCTTCCGATCATTGCCGGAATGCTCATATCCACTGCCGTATCATTTGGAGTCGGGGCGTTTATCCTGAGACTCTGCCGTGACTCCGATGAAGAAGCGCTCCAGAAGGCAGTGGCAAAGAAAGACTCTATGAAAGCAGAAGGCACAGGAGGCGGAGGCCTTATAGGTGCACAGGAAGTCATTGATTTCACGGGAAAAGTGATCAAGAAGGTGTACGTGGCATGTGATGCGGGAATGGGATCCAGCGCCATGGGAGCCTCCATACTGAAGGACAAAGTAAAACAGGCAGGTCTGGACATTGAGGTGAAAAATGTGGCGATCCCGAATCTCCCGGCAGACGTGGATGTGGTTGTCACCCATGAATCACTGACGGAGCGGGCTATGAGAGAGCGTCCGGAGGCCATACATATCTCCGTGGATAACTTCCTTTCCAGTCCAAAGTATGATGAGATCGTAAGAAAACTGACAGAGGCGAAAAATCCTCTTCCAGTACTGAAAAAGGAAAATATCAAAGTGACAGATCAGCCGAAAACAAAAGAAGATGTAATCCATATGATTGCGCAGATGCTCTTAAAAGACGGATATGTCACAGAAAGCTATGAGAAGGGCATGCTTTTAAGGGAAAAAGAAAATCCGACCAATCTGGGCAACGGAATCGCTATCCCGCACGGTGTTCTGGAGGCCAAGAAGGAAATCAAGGCATCGGGTATTGCCGCATTGATCGTACCGGACGGAATACTCTGGAATGACGAGACAGTGAGACTGGTTATCGGGATCGCAGGAGCCGACCAGGAACACCTGTCTATTCTTTCAAATGTCGCACTCACTCTGAATCAGGAGGAGGCAGTGAGAAAGATTGTAGATGACAGGGACGTAGAAGAACTATATCACATTTTGACGAAATAGCAGAAGCAAAGCTGCGGGGGCGGTAGTTCCCGCGGCTTTTCCTTTTGAGGCCGCTGTGCTATAATTTATCTTAACAAAAAGTACACGAAAAGCACGGAGGGATCGCATGTTTGCAGAAGAAAGAAAAGAAAAGATCATGGAGCTTCTAAGGCAGAATAAGAGGACGAGCATCGGGGAGCTCACCGAAATGTTTCAGGTCAGCGGAACAACGATCCGTACTTACCTCACAGAGCTTGAAAGAGCTGGAAAACTCATCCGGACACACGGAGGAGCCATGCTGAATGAAGATGTCCTGGACATGGAAGAGTCCATCTCAGCGAGAAAAGATAAACGGATGGAAGAAAAGCAGAAGATTGCAAAGACTGCCAGAGCAATGATCGAAGACGGCGATATGATCCTCCTGGACAGCGGGACGACGACGCTGGAACTCGCCAAGCTCTTAAAGGATGCAAATAATCTGACGGTGGTGACCAATGATCTCCAAATCGCTTTGGAACTTCAGAGACATCAGGGGATTTATCTCATATTTTTAGGCGGTCATGTGAGAAACTATTTTGAATGTACGGTGGGCAACATGGGACTTAAATTTTTGGAAAATCTGTCTGCAGATAAGGCATTTATGTCTGCCAATGCCCTGTCCCTGGCCAAAGGTGCCACCACGCCGAATCTGGAACAGGCGGAAATCAAAAAAGGGATGATGGGGATCGCAGAGTGGAAATATCTTATCTGTGACAGTTCAAAGATCGGAAAACGCACCATCTGTTCCTATGCAAAAGCGGAGGAGTTCCACCGGCTGATCACCGACGCACAGATACCGGACCATGCAAAGGAGGTCCTGGAAAAGCAAGGAATAGAAGTGGTTTGTTCCTGAAAGGATAAGGAGGGAAGGCCGCAGAATTTTCTATGAAATAAAGAATCCCGCAGACAGTGGTGTGCACCGTCTGTGGGATTCTTGCAAAATCTATTTAATTCAAAAAGAAAAAGATTAAGCTAATTTGGATACGTTCTCAGCCTGTTTTCCGCGAGGTCCTTCTGCGATTTCAAAGCTAACCTGCTGTCCTTCTTCTAAAGTCTTGAATCCATCACCTGAGATTGCTGAGAAGTGTACGAATACATCGTCTCCGCCTTCCTGAGAAATAAATCCGTAACCTTTTTCTGAGTTAAACCATTTTACTGTACCAGTGTTCATTTGGGTACCTCCATTAAAAATAAAAATTAACATTACTTTCATTATCAGCGAAATAAAAAGATCACGTTCCAGAGGGATACATAGCAATGCAACATCTACCCGGACGTGATCTATACATTCACTAATAACAGTAATTATCATACCACAACCATTGTTTTTTTACAAATACTTTTTTAAACTATCGATACTTTCTTCGTAGAGTTTTACAAGATCAGATGCCATCGACAAATTGTCCTTGGAAGCGTCACAGTTTTTATGAGAACTCTGTATCAGCTGGATCATTCCCATGGTATATCCCTGGATGGACATTTCTGCTAAATGGCTTGTAGATTTGTCGGCGAGGGCTTTCATCTTGGTCATCCATTCCGCATATTTTTTCTGAATTTCGCCGATTTCTTCCGGCTGCTGCATGTCTTTTGTCATAGCCTGTTTGACTCTTGAAAAAAAGTCCTGGAACTGCTGTTCCTGCTGTTCTAGACAACCTTTCAGATCACAGTCTGAGGTGGCCTGGGTGAGCTCAGGCATGGTATTTAACACCATCTGAAGATTTTGATACATCTCGTTTAATAAGTTCTGGTTATCCATAATGAAACTCCTTTCAAATACATCTGTTACAGGTAGCATTTACATAAAACAGAAAAATTATACCCAAAGGGCACATCGTATTTTATGTCCTTTGGACCTTTCGCACTTCGCGCGTTAAGGTGTGCAAAAAGGAGTCATCTGTGTTAAAATTATCAGAAAGCAAAAAGAAGGGAAGTGAATCTTATGGGTAACCGTGAGAGTTTTGAAAAAAATATGAGGCGCAGAGTGGAGGCCATCCGCCATGTGAGCGACCACAGTATTTTCAATGAATTGAAAGGAAAGATTGTGGATTACAATTATGATGAAAAACGTGTGACGATGGAATATGAGGTCGGGGATTTCCACCGAAACGGATTTAATATTATGTTTGGGGGATCTTTGGTGGGGATGTTTGACATCACCTTTGGCACGCTGACAAGCGGACTGGGCGATTATGATATCGCACCCACGGTCCAGCTCTCCACTTCCTTTCTGAAGGGAATCCCCATTGGATCTAAAGTGACAGTAAAAGCCGAAGCTGTATCCACTGGAAAAACGATCATGAATTTCATGGGAAAAGCATATGTGGGGGACGAGCTGGTGGGCAGTGCCACCGGAATATTTAAGACTCCGAGACCATTTAAAACATTTCGGTAATCTGTAATTCATGACATTTTCCACATGATTTCCGTTCGGCTCTTAGAATGCCTCACTCCAGTCATGTAGAAAATGGACATAATGTCATACCCGCAGGGCACACCGCATTCTCCCACCTCGCAGCCTTTTTTTACGGAAGTCAGGCCAAGACGGTTTCTGAGCATCTCTAACAGGGATTCTCTCACATCTTTCAGTGTCCGGGTAGAAAGATCGGTCCTGCACAGGACGCAGCAGCTCCAATAGAGATCGTTCCGTGGTTTTCGATGAAAACTCCATTTATCCCCCTTATATATAATCAGATTTTTTCAATGCCTCAAAAGGGACCTCATTGACTGGAATCCCGGTTGCGTGAAGAAAAGCATTGCGGATGGCCTGGGCAGGAGGAATTGCGGGAGGCTCGCCCAGAGCCTTGTTTCCGAACGGGCCGTTGGATCTTCAAGTTCTACAAAGTCCAAACAGAGATCCGGGGAGTACATCATAGTGGGAAGTTTGTAGTCTAACAGGCTGCCGTTCAGTACGCGCCCGGTCTTTTCATCCAGGAGCATCTGCTCACTCAGACCATAGCCTATGCCTACGGACATATCGCCGTGGACCTGCATGGAGGCCATCTGTGTAAAAACAGTGTCGGAACCCTGCCCGATTTCTGCGGCACCGGTCCGGAGATGGACACTTCCGTCCTGATTGAGGATAAGTCTGGTTCCGGATATTCCCGGACTGGTTTTAATATAAGCTGCGTTTTTCCTCCCAGTGTATGTAGCCTGCTCCGCGCCTCATACACTCTTTGACGCCGTTGGTGTTTGCGGTGAGCGGAGTTAAAACGGGATCTTAAAAATATCCGTCATATAAATTGATCTCCGGGAATTTTAACGGGTCCATGGAAATTTTATAGGCCAGATCATCCATCATCCGCGGTAGCACCGTTGGCTGCGATGGCATGGCCGTGGGAGGCGTAGGCCACCTGGTTGGAATAGGCTTTCATATCTTTGGCGAGGATTTTTCCACCTTTTGTAACATCTGTTGTCAGGTCATATTCTATGGAGTGGCGGGTCCTGGTGTTTGCAAACGTTTCCTTTCTGGAAAGCTCCAGTTACACCGGACGGCCGCCGACAGAGGCGGACAGAAATGTGTTGAGAGGTTCATAAAGAAACTCCTGTTTGTTGCCGAAGCCTGCCCGATGACTCTTCTCACGATATGGAGGATCTGGGTGGAACATATGACAACGATCCTGTCTTTTTCCATGTAGGCATAGGAAATCGGCGGCTCAATGTGGCAGTACTGGACGATAGGGGTGCGGGAACTCTCGCTGAGTACAGCATATGCTTTTTATGCTTTGACCAACAGTTTTCATAGGCAATCCCCCTCTGAATATAAAATACCTGAGCGTTTTCTAAAAACATTCTATGAAAAAGAATGCTGTTAGAGACGCCCAGGCCACGATCTGACGAAAGTCAGCTGACGCATGAAGCCAGAAAACGTTATTTGTGGAAAATATACACGGTAACAGATTCCGCGTAAAATATTTTATCTTTGACGGTTCCTTTCAGAAGAACGCTGCGGTTCTTTTTCAAGTCCTTTAAGCTGCCTTTCCGGTAGCTGGTTTTTGTTCCCTGATCATAGGCATCACAGACGGTAATCTTCAGATCCTTTTTGTATTTTACTGTGATATGAATATTAGTGCTTTCAGCAATTTGTCCGCCGTTTTTCTTGTCATCATAAGTGTTGATCTTGCTGATCGTAAATGTTCCTTTTCCCAGACTAATGACAGTACCGTTCAGTTCTTTCTTTTCTTCGGAAGGCCCATCTGTCTTGACGCTCTCGCTGTCTGTATTGACAGGGTCGGACAGAACAATGATATCCGCATTCCTGTCGTTTTTAGAAAACCAGACAGAAACTTTGGAATGTTTTTTCACAGATTTCAGCTGAGATAAGCTGTATCGCTTATAGACAGTATTGATCTGATGAAAGCTGGTCTTCTCTTTTTCATAGCTTAAGTGGAAGATTTTTGTAGCAGGGGTGATATTTATGACAGAAGGATCGCCGAATGCCTCATCTGTGTCGCTGGTACAGCGGAGCTTTCTGTTACTTCCGGAAATAAAGTAACCAGTGTAATCAGGCTCTCTTTTTGGTATGTCCTCCCCGCCTATGACAGTACTTTTATAATGCACGAGGCCCAGTCGGTTCCCGAATTCCGCATAGGCGATCACACCCGCTCCGACAAACGAAAGGAATCCAAGGATGAGACTGATAAGATAGATCCGGTGAAGATCTTTCATGCACAATGCCGTTAGAATATGGAAGCAGAGAATCCCCGCGGCAGCGCCGAGCACATTCAGGAGCAGGTCGTCAATGTCGGCAGATCCAAGATAAAAAACATATTGGCTGGTCTCAAAGAAGAGACTTAAAAGAGCCGACAGGAACAGAATCTTTCGCTTAGAAATTTTCGGGCTTTTCAACAGAGCAAGAAGATAACCAAAAGGAAGGAAAATCAGGCTGTTTCCCAAAAGATTTGATATGCTCCACAAAAAATTTCCGTTCCCTGCAATGCGGGAAAAATTAAGAAAGGTCTGAAAAGGAATAAGGTTGGATGAACGAAATCCCTTTTTTTCACCGGTCAAAAACTTTGGAAGAGCAGAGAGGTCCGTATCTTTTAACAGAACGATCTTTATCAAAATCAACAGATAAAATATAAATACTGCCCAGAAAAATCGTTTGAAATATTTGTTTGTTTTTGTTTGTCTTTGTTTGTTCATAGTGATCTCCTTTGCTATGTGTGGAGATCAGGCAAAACGGAATCATTCAGAACTGGTAATTTCAAGGTGCTGGATGAATTTCCCGTTGTTTGTATAGGAGTTTAAAATAATGTTAGGATAGGTTTCCAGTATCTTATGGACAATCATCAGCCCATTGCCCCGGCCCAGTCCTTTATCTGACAAGCCGGGCACTACGTCCTTCTCCCTCCGGACAGAGTTGGAGATGACAGCTTCATACATATCTTTATTTGAGACGAACCGGATGTCGATCTGTTTGTCCATGGTAAGAGCAGCTTCCTCCATGGCATTGTCGAGGAAAATTCCCAAAATGCGGATAAAGTCCAGAAAATCAATGTTATCTGTGATCAGACTTTCTTTAAAGACACCGTCGAACGACAGGCGGATGTCTAAGTGCTCCTGAAAGCCGGCAGAGATTTTATAATATAGAAAAGCTCTGAGCTGTTCATCGTCTGCCTGCTGCAGCTGGGCATATAAATCATTTTTCTTAAGCTCATCCTGAAAATAAGGATTGACGGTTTGTTTAAAATATTCTTTCAGAGGTTCATCATGGCTGTTCTCAATTAGATGGCCCAGTGTAAAAAGGATATTTTTCATATCATGCTTTAAATTTCTGATCTCGGTCAGATTTTTCTCCAGATCATTGCTGTACAAAAGCAGGTTTTCCTCATAGCGCCGTTTTGCGTCAATGGTAAAACGATATTTGGAAAACATAAGAAGGGTCGCCAGGATGATGATCTGAATCAGCATGACACAGAGCGTTATCGTATCAATACAATTCATGATCTGATTATAAAATTCAAGATAATTCGCCGTATAAAAAAGCGTCATGAACGTGGAAAGCTGATATTGAAAAATCAGAGCCAGTAAAAACAAACAAATGGTACATAGAATAAAATTGCGGGCGATCTTCGGATATGACTTTTCCAGCACTGAAATTTTGAAGAGATATTTCCCGAAAATTTTTTTTATCAGAAAGATAAACAGTGTGTCCAATAACACCACAGCAGCGGAAAGAAGGACAAAGATCCCTGCTTTGACCAGATATTCAGTCCGCAGTCCGTTTGCATAGCGGAAATAAAAATCTTTAAAAGAGTCATAAATGTTCCGAAGAAACATACGGTTTGCTACATACAGGATAAATGTGATCCATGAAAACAAAACTTTGCCTTTCTGAAGCTCTTTTCTGTAGTAGCCGATGCCGAAGATCAGAAAGAAGATCAGGAAATCTGAAAATCCTTCAATAAAGTACGTTTTCGACACGACCATGAAGATTACAGAAAATAGCAGCAGATAATCAGGGAGCCGAAAGCGCAGCAGATTTAAAATGGCGATAGACAGAACAGAAACAAGGCTCATCACGAAGTACTGCATAACCGTAGTACCAGTCATTGACAGTATTCTTGGAAACTGTGTGTACCATATCACCCCCATGGCTGCAGGATAAAGCAGCCACATGATCTTTTTAGCTTTGCTTTCCATAGATGACTCCTTTTATTTCATTTCTCTGCCGGAAGGAACAGGGGACCGTATCCCCATTGATAAACTTGACCATTCCGTCAGAGAGACTGATCATATGGCACTTCTGGACAATAACGGAGCGGTGGCTCTTCATAAATCCCTCTCCTAAAGTCTCAAGTGCATGGTCGATCGTTTCACGGACTGTAATGGAAGAACCGTTCACTGTATGATAGCAGATACAGTGGGACTTCGTCTTGACTGCCTCCACATACAGGATATCGGCTTTGGGAAGTGACAGCTCCTCGTCGGTGCCGATTTTTAAAGTGACAGTTTCCGTATCCTTCTCAGATTCATCTGGAGGGAAGCTTTTTTGGGCCAGATAGATATACTGATAACAGCACTGGTTCATCTTCATAATGTCTGTGGTCTTTTCGATAAAGCCAAAAGGCTCCACTCCGGATTTCAGTACTTTAAGTGCCAGTTCATAGTGGTTCGTCACAAATACGATCTTTGAACCGGGAAAACTTTTTTTGACCTGTTTTGCAATATCAATTCCATTAAATTCATTGCTTCCAAAGTCCAGATCCAGAAAGAAAAGATATTCACCGGGATGTTTCTTTAAAAAAAGAAACAGTTCCTGATAGCCGGAGGCAACACATGCAATCCGGCCCTCAGAGATGGACTCTGATAAAATATGTTCTACCTGTTCTCTGATGATTTTTAAAATAAAAGGATCATCATCGCAGAGAATGATTTCTAACATAAAACTCCTTTCTAATTGCCTGATCTCTTTTGATTCCTATACAGGAACTACTATAAGAGAAGAAAACAAAAATGTCTTAAAAATATCCTGTGATACCGCGGACAGAACGTGAAGTTTTAAGAATTAATTACGTTCAGGACAAAAACCGCGCATTCGGGATGTTTGAAATATTTTCAAAAAGTAGTACAATAAAAAAATACTGTGGTATAAATAAATTATATGTGACCCGGCCGCAGGATGCAATCATCCAAAGAAAGGAAGTAAGATTTATGACAAAAATAGATATCATTTCAGGATTTTTAGGAGCAGGCAAGACAACGCTGATCAAGAAGCTTTTAAAAGAGGCTCTGGGACAGGAAAAGGTTGTCCTGATCGAAAATGAATTCGGTGAAATCGGCATCGACGGCGGATTTTTAAAAGAGGCCGGGATTCAGGTGACGGAGATGAATTCCGGATGTATCTGCTGTTCTCTGGTAGGAGACTTTGGAACGGCGCTCAGAGAAGTGGTTTCACAGTATGCTCCGGACCGCATCATCATCGAGCCGTCCGGCGTTGGGAAACTGTCCGATGTGATCAAAGCCGTGCAGAAGGAAACAGAGAACTGCTCTCTTACCCTAAACAGTTTTGTCACGGTGGCAGATGCGAAAAAGTGTAAAATGTATATGAAGAATTTCGGAGAATTTTACAATAATCAGGTGGAATACTCAGGCACCGTTATATTGAGCAGAACGGCACAGATGCCGGAAGAGAAACTCGGACAGGCAGTGGAATTGATCAGGGAGCATAATCAGAAAGCAGCCGTGATCACAACACCGTGGGAAGAACTTGACGGAGAGAAGATACTCGCCGTAATGGAGGAAGGAAACCAGCTGGAAATGGAACTTCTTGAAGAAGAGGAGATCTGTCCGGAATGCGGACACCACCACAGCCATGGGGAGGAACACCATCACCATGCCGATGAGGTGTTTACAAGCTGGGGAGCGGAAACTCCGAAGAAATACGAAAAAGAAGCAATGGAGCAGATTTTGAAAGATTTATCGAGAACAGACTGTTATGGAACGATCCTGCGGGCAAAAGGCATCGTAGAAGGGCCGGATCATACATGGCTGCACTTTGACCTGGTACCGGGTGAGTATGAAGTCCGTGAGGGAGAAGCAGATTATACCGGAAGAATCTGTGTTATTGGCTCAGATCTGGACACGGAAAAGATCCAGGCTCTTTTTGGGCTTGAATAGGGAGGTAAAAACTATGGAAATGCCGGTTTACCTGATATGGGGATTTTTAGAGAGCGGCAAAACTTCTTTTATAAAAGATACTTTGAACCAGGAATATTTTGCAGACGGTGAGCGCACGATGATTCTTTCTTTTGAAGAAGGGGAGGAAGAATACGAAGAAAGCTTTCTCAGGGAAAGTAATTCTTTTGTCCTGCAGGTGGAGGATATAGAAGACTTTACTCCGGCCTTTGTGGAAAACTGTGAGAAGAATTATCATCCGGACCGTATTATGATCGAATACAATGGAATGTATCAGATCGAGGATGTCATGGACGTGATCGATGAGACGGATATGGAATTGTATCAGATCATTGTCACGGTGGATGCATCCACTGCAGAGCTGTATTTGAAAAATATGCGCTCACTGATGGTGGAAATGTTCAAGATGGCAGATATGGTTATTTTCAACCGCTGTACTGATGAAACCAATGCGTCTTCCTATAGAAGGAGTATTAAGGCAGTAAACCGAAGAGCGCAGGTAGGATTTGAACGGGCGGACGGAAAGGAATTTGAGCTGAATGAGATGCTCCCATACGATCCGGAGGCGGAGATCATCAGGGTGGAAGAAGATGATTTTGGGATCTGGTACATTGACGTTTTGGAACGGCCCAATGTCTATATGGGCAAAGTGGTGGAGCTTTCCAATGTGTTTGTCAGGAGGCCTCATGGAATCCCTGCCGGACTGATTCTGCCGGGCCGGTCTGCCATGACCTGCTGTGAGGACGATATTACATTTATCGGTTTCATCTGTCAAATGAATCATGTCAAGTCTTCTACGATCAAAAAAGTACAGGATGGTTCCTGGGCCGTGCTGACGGCAAAAATCAGTATGGAAAACCATAAAGCGTACGGAGGAAAGCAGGGCCCGGTTCTAAAGGCACTGCGCATAGAACAGGGAACACAGCCAAAAGATAAGCTGATCTGCTTTTAATCAGCACACTGTAAGAAACGGAGGCAAACGTCGGCCATTTGGCCCAAACGTTTGTCTCTGTTTTATTTGAGGCAGGATGATGCCCAATACAAGGTTTTTTTATCACGGCTCTTTTATTTATCTTTATACTGAAAATTAGAAAGACAAACTGAAAAGATAAAACAGGAGGGACTAGAATGAAAAGAAAAAGAGTTTGGCTGTTGATCATCATCCTTGCCGCGGTATTGTGGGTAAAAGGCGGATATTGTTTTCCTGAGGATATTCCATTTGGGGGCGCTGTTTTCAGAGAGGTATCAAATTTAAGACAGGTCTCAGATCAAAAGATCTACAGCAATTTTGTGATTCTGGCAGAACAAAAAACGGGTAAGATCCTGATGAATAAACAGGGAAACCAGAAAATATATCCTGCCTCTTTAACAAAGATTATGACGGTTCTGCTGGCTGTGGAATCTGTTTCAAATGACGACAGGGAAATCTTGCTGAGCCAGGATATTTTTCAGTCTCTGGCCCAAAGACATGCCTCGATGGCAGGATTTCTGCCGGGGGAGAAAGTGAAATTAAAAGATCTTTATTATGGAGCGATGCTGCCGTCAGGAGCGGAGTGCTGTCTCGGGCTGGCAAAGTATCTGGCAGGAAGTGAAGAAAAGTTTGCCGTGCTGATGAATCAGAAGGCAAAGGAGATCGGAATGAAACATACAAATTTTGTGAATTCAACCGGCCTGCATGACCCGCAGCATGTTTCAACAGCGGAAGATCTGATGATCCTTCTCCGGTACGCATTGGAAAACCCACGGTTCAGAAAGGTATTTGAGGCGATGCAGTACCGGACGGAAGCCACTCAAAAGCATCCTGAGGGACTTCTTCTGCGCAGTACCCTGACAGATTATAAAGACCAGCTGAAGCCAAAGAATGGAAGGTTTCTCGGCGGAAAGACAGGCTATACAAAAGAAGCGGGACTCTGCCTGGCAAGCTGGGTCAATATAAGCGGAAAGGAGTATATACTGGTGACTGCGGGTGCCAGAGGAGACCATCAGACCAGACCGTTCCACGTACTGGACGCGGAATCTATATATCAAGAATTATAGGAAGTCTGAACGGAAATGTATTTAAGCCAGGGGCGTATCCGGAATATATATGTGTCCGGAAATTAGAAAGGTACAGGCATTTCATATGAACTGCGATTGAAACAGGTTCTGAGAATAGCGGGCTGCTTAAATTCAGTACTATAAAGAAAAAATATTGGCCATAGATGATCGTACAAGTGTTGTGATAAGAATTTGGCGTAGGCGTTCAATAATGAACGCCTATTTTTGTTGTTCTCAAATGTAAAGAACATTTATATTATGAAAAAGATAGTCACCGGTTAAAAGGATGATAAGCTTCCTATCTTCGGTGAAAATGTATAAAAAACAGAAAATAATTTGGAAAACAGTAACAAAATCTTTGAAAAGCAACATAAAATGCTTGAAATACAGAAAAAGTGATGATAAGATGAAACCATAACAAATGAAGAATGAAACATTTGTTTTCGGCCGAAACCAGTTAACAATGAGATTCATAATTTGGAGGAAAAGCGATGAAAGCATTAGCAAGATATGGAAAAGAATTTGGAGGATACAGAATGATTGATGTTCCGGAACCGGAATGTGGACCGGAGGATATTATCATCGAGGTGAAAGCCGCTGCAATTTGCGGTGCGGATATGAAACATTATAAGGTTGAAAATGGATCTGATCAATTCAATTCCATTCGCGGACATGAATTTGCCGGAGAGATTATTAAGATTGGTTCAGAGGTGAAAGATTGGAAAGTTGGACAGAGAATCGTATCTGACAATAGTGCCCATGTTTGTGGTGTATGTCCGGCGTGTGAGAATGGCGATTTCCTTTGTTGTGAAGAAAAAATAAATCTAGGTTTAGATAACAATACATGGGGTGGAGGTTTTTCGAAATATTGTAAGATTCCAGGAGAGATTTTGAGAATCCACAAACATGCAATATGGAAGATTCCAGAAGGTATTGAATATGAAGAAGCGGCAGTGCTTGACCCAATTTGTAATGCCTACAAAGCTATTGCACAGCAGGCGCATCTTCTTCCAGGACAGGATGTTGTAGTATTTGGAACAGGCCCGCTTGGCTTATTTTCCGTTCAGATTGCGCGCATTATGGGGGCGGTGAACATAGTAATGGTAGGCCTAGAGGAGGATACAAAGGTACGCTTTGGTGTTGCAAAAGAATTAGGCGCTACACATTGTGTGAATGGGTCCAGGGAAAACGTAGTAGAACGTTGTCAGGAAATCTGCGGTAAAGAGAACCTTGGACTGGTGATTGAATGCTCCGGCGCCAATATTGCACTTAAGCAGGCAATTGAAATGACAAGAGCAAATGCAGAGATTGTCCGCGTTGGTATGGGATTCAAACCGTTAGAGTTTTCTATTAACGACATTACATCCTGGAATAAGAGCATCATTGGACATATGGCATATGATTCTACTTCTTGGAGAAATGCGCTTCGCCTTCTGCAGTCAGGTGCTATCAAAGTAAAACCGATGATTACACACAGAATTGGACTTTCTGAGTGGGAAAAGGGATTCCAGGCTATGGCAGACAAGGAAGCAATCAAAGTAATTATTACTTATGATTATGAGGACTAATAGAGAAGCGTAACAAAGTATTTAAGGAAGAGGTTATGAAGAGAAAATTAATGATTGCGCCATCGGTAGGGTGCTGTGATTTGTTTCATGTGAAAGAACAGATGGAAATAATCAATCAACACTCAGACTTTTTGCATATGGATATCAAGGACGGAGTCTATGTGCCAAGTTATGGAATCGGACCGGATTATCTGGATTACTTAAACCGGCACATAGATCAGCTAAAGCCGATGGATGCGCATCTGATGGTAAAGCGTCCACAGCAGTATCTGGAGGTATTTGCCAGGGCGGGCGCGACATACATTACACCTCACACAGATTGTATCGAAGGAGATGCGTTTGTGACAATTCATAAGATTAAAGCGTTGGGCTGCAAAGCCGGTGTTGCACTTAGCCCGTCTGTTCCGTTGTCAACAATTGAATATTATCTCCCGCTATTGGATAAGGTGACAATTATGATTGTGGATCCTGGTATCGCTGGACAACCAGTTGACTCTCAGATGTATGTTAAGATCAAGCGACTGGCGCAGATGCGAAAGGAACGAGGCCTCCACTTCCTGATTGAGGCAGATGGTTCCATGAACAAAAGTTTATACCGGCCGTTATATGAGGCAGGGACGGATCTTGTAGTGATGGGACCTCCGGCGCTTTGGAATAATGACAAAGATTTTAAAAAGGCGTGGGATATTATGGAAGAAGATCTCGAGAGGGAGCTCAGGGACGCCAGATGTGACGAAGAAATTTTGTAGTCACGAAGAGATGCTATATGAAAAAGCTGATATTTTACCGAAAGGAAATAGAATATGAATAAAAAGAATGCAAATATTGGAGCAAGGCTGGATCGTCTGCCTAACTCATCATGGCATATTAAAATGTGGCTGGTAACAGCCTTTGCACTGCTGGTTTGCTGGTCAAACGGTATCGGCGGCGCAGTACAAAACATCCTGTTAAATGAGATTCATTGGCTGGAGCCGGGTTCCAGACTGCTTGCCATGTGGGGAACCATTTATACGGCGGGGCAGTTATTTGGAGCATTAATCGGGGGCCCGATCGGAGATAAGATTGGACGTAAGAAATCTATTCTTTTATATGAAATAGTACATATTATCGCAATGATCGGAGGCGCGCTGTCACCAAATGTATACGTACTCTATGTGTTCAGACTGATTCAGGGTCTCGGACTGGGAGCGTTGTTAGTTGTTTTATTTGCCGGATTCACAGAGTATGTACCTGGAAGAAACCGTGGTACATGGTCAAGCCGTACTTCCTTTATTGGAAACTGGGCGCACCCTGTCTGTAATGGTATCGCACTGCTTGTCGGTTCTATTGTGGCAAGTTATGCGTTGAACTGGAGAATTCAGTTTATGATTCCATCTGTACTTTCTATCATCGCAAGTATCCTAGTGTATAAGAAGTTTCCGGAATCACCAAGATGGCTGGAATCACAGGGGAGAGTAGAGGAGGCAGATGAAATTGTAACAAAGATTGAAAAAGAGATTGAAGCAGCGACAGGCAAACCGCTCCCGGAAGTGACAGAGGGGCCAAAGCCGGTGAAACAACTTCCGTATTCGGCATTATTTAAAGGAAAGCTTTTAAGAAGAACGATTGTAGGTTCACTTGTACTGATTGGTATGAATACCATTCAATATACATTGATGAACTGGATGCCGTCCATGCTTTCCTCTATGGGATTTGATACATCACAGTCACAGTTTATGACAATGTTTGGCCTTTTTGGAGCACCCTTTGGAATATTCATTGCGTCATTAATTATGGATAAGATTCCAAGAAAGGCAATGGGAGTTGCACTGCTGGCAATTATGGCTGTATTCGGAATTATTACAGGGCAGCAGTCTTCAATGAGCGGGCTGATCATTTGGACATTCCTGCTTAACACAGCAATTTATATGTATGTATGTTATGCATCTGCAGTATATGTGCCGGAGATGTGGCCGACATCTGCAAAGCTTTCTGGATCTGGTTTTAGTAATGCCATGGGACGTGTGAGTAACATTTTCTTCCCCTTCCTTGTAACATATGTTGCCAGTACAATCGGAGCAAATGGTGTGTTCGTTCTCATCTCCATTGTTGCGGTAATCATTGCTGTAGCTATCTTGTTCCTCGGCATTGAGACGAGAGGAGAATCGGTAGAAGATATCGGAAACGTTGACTGACAGACAGATGAAGGAGGTTCTATTATGCAGAATTCAGAAGCAATTTTAGTGACACCGAAACAATTTGAGATTCAGGAGTGCCCGATGCCCGAGCCGAAAGAAAATGAGATTTTGATGAAGGTGGAATATGTGGGAATGTGCGGGTCAGACATTCATGGATTTGAATTCGGACCGTTTATCCCACCGAAGGATCCAAATCAGAAAATCGGACTTGGACATGAGGTGGCTGGTGAAGTCGTGGGCGTTGGTGCAAAAGTTACGAAGTTTAAAGTGGGAGATAAAGTGCTGATTGAGCCCGGAGTGCCGGATGATACATGTGAATATTGCAGAACCGGCCGTTACAATATTTGCCCGAAGGTTGATTTTATGGCGACACAACCTAACTATAAAGGGGCGCTGACACAGTACATGACTCATCCGGAAGAATGGACTTATCATATTCCGGAGGAGATGTCTACATTGGAAGGAGCTCTGGTAGAACCGGCGGCAGTCGGTATGCACGCGGCAATTTTAGGAGGTGCACAGACTGGAAAAAGCGTTGTGATTCTCGGGGGCGGAGCAATCGGACTTATGGTACTTCAGGCCTGCTTAAGTCTGGGTGTTACAGATATCACTGTAGTAGATGTGATTCAAAAACGTCTTGACCTTGCTAAAAGGCTTGGCGCCAAGAGAGTTATAAACGGGAAAGAGGAAGATACCGTTGCGGCAATTCGATCAAAGGAATTATACGGAGATCATGGTGTGGATTTGGTGTTTGAGGCAGCAGGCTCTGCATTTACAACCAATCAGGCGGTACAAATGGTAGCGCGTGGCGGGAAAATTATGATGGTTGGAACACAGTCCCAGCCGGTTCCGATTGACTTTTTAAAAATTAACCGGGAAGTGACAATTCAGACTTCCTTTCGGTACTGTAACAATTTCCCGCAGACTATCGAAGCGATTGCAACCGGGAAGTTTAATGTAAAAGATATGGTAACAAATATTTACGAATATAAAGACGTTCAAAAGGCATTTATGGAAGCCATCGACCCGGTGAAAAAAGCCGATATAGTAAAAGGTGTTGTGAAAATTTCTGAATAAGAAAAGGAGAAGAATATGATTTCAGATATCAGATATTGGGAGAAAAAAGCAAAAGGAGGACATTATGCAATTCCTCATTTTAATGTATGGAATGCGGAGATGCTGATGGGAGTAATTGACGCGGCAGAAGAGCTCCGTGCGCCGATTATTATTTCTTTCGGTACAGGGTTTGTTGGAAATACTTCCTTCGAGGACTTCTGCTACATGATGGAATCTATGGCAAAAAATGCAACAATTCCTGTAATTATGCATTGGGATCACGGCCGCAATATGACGATCCTTCAGAATGCGGTGAACCATTGCATGAATTCTGTAATGCGTGATGCGTCTGCTCTCCCATATGAGGAGAATGTGGCGGAGATTAAAAGATGTGTAGATTATTTCCATGCATATAACATCCCGGTGGAGGCAGAACTTGGACACGTAGGAAATGAGACTGTCTACGAAGAGGCATTGTCAGATTATCATTATACTGACCCGAAGATGGCAAAAGATTTTGTGGAGAGAACAGGATGTGATTCTCTGGCAGTTGCCATTGGAAACGTGCATGGGGTATATACCTCCGAACCGGAACTTGCATTTGATATTCTGGAAGAGGTTGCCAAAGCAGTAGATGTGCCGCTTGTACTTCATGGCGCTTCAGGTATTGGAGACGAGGATATCAAAAAGGCAATTTCACTCGGTATTTCTAAAATAAATATTCACACAGAACTCTGTCAGGCAGCGATGGAGGCAGTCAATGCACATAAGGATGAGCCATTCCTGGCAGTTCAGCGTGAAGTGAGAAAAGCAGTTAAAGAACGTGCAATGTATAAGATTAAACTGTTTGGTGACGACGGAAGGGCTGATGAATAAAGTGGATAAGAAACTAGACGTAATTATTATTGGCGCAGCGCTTGTAGACCTGCCCCTCAGGCCGGTGGGGAAGGAAGTATTTGATGTAGTATCTTATCCGGTGGACGGGATTAAGATGACCATCGGGGGCGATGCGATCAATGAAGCGACAATTATCACTCGATTAGGACATAAGGTGGGACTGATGAGCTGTGTTGGGGTAGACCTGCCGGGGTGGTTTGTCATGGATCACTGTAAGACAAACGGTATTGATACAACCTATATCAAGCAGGATCCGACCAAAGATACCTCTATTAACGTAGGGCTTGTAGCGGAAGACGGAGAAAGAACATTTATTACAAATCGGCAGGGAAGCTTATGGAAATTCTGCTATGAAGATCTGGATATGTCTGCATTAAAGGACGCAAAGATTCTTTCATTTGCAAGTATTTTCAATAATCCCTTATTTGACAACAAGGCGCTTGTCGCAGTCTTTTCAAAGGCAAAGAAGGAAGGAATGACAATTTGTGCGGATATGGTGATGCCGAAGGTGAATGAAACCTTAAATGACATTCGCGAGGCACTGAGCTATGTAGATTACTTCTTCCCCAATTTTGAAGAGGCAAGTGAGATGACGGGAGCGGTCAAGGAAAACGAAGTAGCCGATATCCTGTATGGATGCGGTGTTAAAAACGTTGTTATGAAGATAGGAAAGTGGGGATGTTATATTCGCAATTCAGAAGGGTCTGTGATTGTTCCGGCGGCCAAGGGAGTGACGGCGATTGATACAATCGGAGCAGGAGATAATTTTGCATCTGGATTTATCACAGCATTGCTGGAGGGCAAGACGCTTCGGGATTGTGCCGCCTATGCAAACTGCACTGCAGCGGTTTCGGTCCAATATGTTGGCGCCACCGGCGGAGTAAAGGACAGAGCGATTGTGGAAGAAATGTTTACAAGGTATCGTAAAGATTATGGAGCGTAGTACATGCAGTATTGTGTGCAGGGGCTCTATAGACAAGAAAGGAACAAAAAAGTATGAAAACAATGAAGCTTGGTAAGACAGGAATTGATATTTCAAGGATCGGTCTCGGAACATGGTCAATCGGCGGAGGCTCGGCATGGGGCGGAGACCACGATATTCAGGTTGTGGTGGACACTATCAAAGAGGCTCCCAAGGCTGGTGTAAATCTGATTGATACCGCACCGGGATATAACTTCGGCAACAGCGAGAAAATCCTCGGAAAAGCTTTGGAAGGAATGAACCGGAATGAAGTAGTCGTTATTACAAAATGTGGTGTCACATGGGATCAGGAGATGAAAGGCGACCTTTTTAACAAGGTAAACGGAGTTCAGCTTTACAAGAACTTAAACAGTGCGTCTGTAAAGAAAGAAATTGAAGCATCTTTGGAACGTCTGGGAACAGATTATGTGGATGTTTATATGACACACTGGCAGGCAATAGAAGGAAGCGAATATTATGTGCCGATTCAAAAGACCATGGATGTGTTAAATGAATTGAAGGCACAGGGAAAGATTAAAGCAATCGGTGCAGCCAATGTGGATATCCGCCATATCGAAGAATACCTGAAATGGGGGCAGCTTGATATTGTGCAGGCAAAATACTCAATTCTTGACCGTGGTATTGAAGAAGAAATCATTCCTTGCTGCCGTGAAAATGGAGTGACGATTCAGGCGTATTCACCACTTGAGATGGGACTGCTCTCAGGGACAATGCCGAGAGATTACCAGCCAGTAGGCGCACAGATTCCGAAGAAATGGTTCCAGCCGGATCACATGCAGGATGCTATGGACATGATGGATGAGTGGAGACCGCTCTGTGAAAAATACAACTGCACTATCGCGAATCTGGCACTTAGCTGGATTCTTGCACAGGGAGACTTCTTGAATCTGCTGAGCGGATCTACAACTGTGGAGCAGATTCAAGAAAATGTAAAATCAGCAGAGTTAGAATTAGATCCAAAAGATGTACAGATTATGCGTGATATGGCAGAGAAAATTGATAAATAAAGAAAATAGCAAGTAATACTCCTTTAAATGTTGAAATTAAAAGAGTAATCTTTGATTTCAACATAAGATGTGATATAATTATTTCCAAGTGAAATAGCGGAGATGGTATAGAGAAGGGGAGTGAGTTAGTGGCAGCAAAGGATAGGCTTGAATTGATCAAAAAAATGATTCAGACAGAAAAAAAGGTGATTGTGTCCGAATTGAGTACATCATTTGGCGTGACGGAGGAGACGATCAGACGCGACTTGGAAAAATTAGAGAACAAAGGGGTTTTGAACCGCACCTTTGGCGGTGCAGTTCTGAATGTTGAAAATCAACGAGAAGGCATTCATTTTTATCAAAGAGCGGGAATCCATATAGAAGAGAAACGGAGGATGGCAACAGTATTTGAACCGATTTTAAGAGGTAAAAGTACGATTGCCGCAGATGCGAGCACCTCTGTGATGGAAGTTGTCAAAAGGGTGAAGAACAGCCGTGATATTACGATACTTACAACTTCAACAGCCATGCCGGCAGAGCTGGCAAGCACTGATATCAACATCATTTTAACCGGCGGAGTCTTTAACCGCAGTACCTTGTCTTTGCAGGGAAAGACAGCAAGAGAAAATATTCGCAATTATCATGTGGATATTCTGTTAATCAGCTGTAAGGGAATTGACATAGAAAAGGGTGTGATGGATTCTAAAGAGACGGAAGCGGAAGCAAAGAAGGTTATGATTAAACAGGCAAATGAGGTCGCGCTTTTCGTGGATCACTCCAAATTTGATAAAACGGCTTTTGCGCATTTGGCGTCATGGGATCAGATTGATTATCTGGTTACCGATCGCAGACCAGACGACAGATGGGCGGAATTTTGCAAAGAGAACGATATCAAGCTTATATATTAGAAAGAAGCATCCCGGAACGTGGATATAGGTGTTTCGGTGTAAGCAGAGGACTCTTGTGGATGTTATATCTCAGACGGGATACATGCGCAAGGGTCCTTTTATGGTTCATGGAGAACGGAGGAATTTGATGGGAAAGCGACAGGACAGGAAACCAATGTCCATTATGAAAAAAATGGCCATTGCATTGTTTGGGGGCATTGGTGTGGGAATTCTCTTCCTGCTGTTACGTGAGTATTTGAATGCGAATGGTATGGGGCAGGTTTGGGATATAATTAACAAAATCTTTTTTAACGATATTACAAAGGATGACGGATTTAAGTCAATCGGTATTTTTTACATTATAAGCCAGTTGTTTATGAATGGATTACAATTGGCAATTGTGCCACTGGTGCTGGTATCACTCAGCTTGTCACTGTGCAGTATGACAAATCCGCGGAAACTGGGGGAAATTTTCGGAAAGACACTTTTTTGCTTTATATCATTTTATGTGGTTGGAGCATTTTTGGGAGGCTGTTTTGCATACATGGTTAAAACACTTGGTTGGTTTTCCGTTCAGCTGCCCACTGCGGACACATCGAATCTGGCAACAATGGATTCTTACAATCCGCTCACAACCATAGTAAATGCAGTGCCGAATAATATCTTTTCTGTATTTACGACCAATACGAGCATTCTTGCAGTTGTAGTGATTGCGGTTATCATCGGACTTACCATGAATGCACTCAGAAAGCAGTCAGAACCCGTTAAAAAGGTTTTGGAGAGTCTGAATGAGATGATTCGTGTGTACATGGAATTTCTGATTAATAAGATCAGTCCCATTGCAATCTTCTGTATGATTAGCAGAACCTTTGCAACTTATGGGGTAGAGTATCTTCGGCCTGCACTGGCATGGATTGTATCGACAATTTTTATTTGTATTCTGCTTGTATTTACGATCTACCCATTGGGAGTTTGGTTTACTACAGGGTTAAATCCACTGACATTTATCCGGAAGGTATTAAAAGTAGGACTTTTTGCAGCGGCGACACAGTCTTCAGCGGCTACCCTCCCTTTGAACAAAAAGACTTGTGTCGAGGAGCTTGGATGCAGTGAGGAGATTTCAAACTTTGTATTGCCTACGGGTATGACAATAAATATGAATGGAACTACCGTCATGCACATGATGGCAATTACATTTATTGCAACCTCGGCAGGGCTTGATGTCACACCGGCTCACCTTGTGCTTGCGGCATTTCTCTCTATTTCTACATCGATGGGGACTCCGGCGATTCCGGTTGCCGGGACTACGATGGTATTCGCGGTATTGAATGGACTGGGATTCAATTCGGAACTTTGCATGATAGGATATGCGTTGGTTCTGGCGATGAACTATCCTCCGGGAATGGCGGTAATTACGTTGAATGTAGTAGGAGACGCTGCGGCAAATGTAATTATAAATTCAAAAGAAAAGGAACTAAATAAAGAGATATATAACAGTTAAGGAGACATAGTGACGGTAAAATTAAAAGAAATCTGGATATTGACCTGACGGATAGGACGGTAGAACTGGCAGATATCAATCGTCCGGCACTTCAACTGGCAGGTTTTTTTGACCATTTTGAATCGGATCGTGTATAAGTGATAGGAAATGAGTTACCATTTACCATGTATCGTGTTTTATGTGAGTATCCGGCCTTAGCTCTGAGTCTTGTGCAATAGCCGGCGAAATCAAGGAATAAGCCTTAGAGCCCCTGCATACACTGTAAAAACAGAGAATGCAGGGGATTTTTATGAAAGAGTACATTGAAGAACGCGCGGTAGAAGTCGGCAATTATATCGTAGATAAAAAAGCCACAGTCAGACAAACTGCCAAAGTGTTCGGAATCTCTAAATCTACCGTACATAAAGATGTGACGGAACGATTGGAAAAGATCAATCAGTCCCTGGCCAGGAGGGCCAGAGAGGTACTGGATCTCAACAAATCGGAGCGGCACATACGGGGCGGCATGGCGACCCGTGGAAAATACCAGAAGATTAAAAAAAATACAAAAGCAATTCAGGGGTGAATTGCTTTTGTATTTAAGATACGGTATACCAAAGAAGGCAGCGCTTTTATGGGTCAGCGGCCGGCATTGACATTTCCCGTCTGATTATGTAGGAGCTGTTCATTGTACTTCAGCAGGGAGGATATCGGTTTTGAAAGTGTCAGATACTGTCTTGTATGACACCTGAGCGAAGATTTTTTCTGAGCGTATAATTTTTGCGGAGTAAAAAAGTCAGAGCCCTCAAACGGTGTCCTTTTAATGGAAATATCAATCACGATATCTAAAAAACGATTCTGGTGAAAGATCTTCCTGGTACATTCCTTTTTATAAGTAGGATGGAGCTTATTGATGGTGAACTGGAAATACAAAGAATTCATCGCCGGCTCTTCACTGTCCAGCAGGAACTGATAATCTCCGCTGAGCATTTTTTCTACTTCTTCCTGTGTCAGGGAAAACTTTGTCTTATGGACCACATGTCCGCTGGTCTGATTCTGAATGAAAAAAAAGTTTGTGTGGTCTTCCTCATAAATATAGTAACGGATATTCGGTTCTCTCTCCAGCCCCTCAAACATCAATACTCTTACGGGCATGCTGATCATGTATTTTTCAGGAGACCTGGACAGCAGGTATTCCTCCTGTATCTTTTCGTATTCTGTCTGACTGATATTTTTGCTGACTTCAGTGTAAGAAAGCTTTTCTACTAATATTTTACCCATAATAACTCCAATACGCAGTTTTGGTTTATTGTTTCTTATCAATATACTAGTGACATTATATCAAATCGTGTATATAAAATCATGACTTATTTCTAAAAAAAGTCTTAATTTTGCGTGGATTTTCATCGGCCCCTATGTTAAGATTACCAAAAAGGAGGAGATATGGATTTATTTGATTATGCAAGACAGAAAAACGGAAGGAAAGAAGCTCCGCTGGCCGGCAGGATGCGGCCTGAAAACCTCGATGAAGTCGTGGGACAGGAGCATATCATAGGAAAGGACAAGCTGCTTTATCGGGCCATTCAGGCAGATAAACTCAGCTCGATCATTTTTTACGGGCCGCCGGGTACTGGGAAGACGACGTTAGCAAAAGTCATTGCCCAGACAACCCAGGCCAATTTTGTGCAGATGAATGCCACTACCTCCGGCAAGAAGGAAATGCAGGAAGCCGTGAAGGAGGCCAAAGAAGCACTGGGGATGTTTCAGAAAAAAACGATTCTGTTCATCGATGAGATCCACAGGTTTAACAAAGCCCAACAAGATTTTTTGCTGCCTTTTGTAGAGGACGGGACAATCATCCTGATCGGGGCCACAACGGAAAATCCTTACTTTGAAGTAAACCAGGCGCTCATCTCAAGATCCAACGTTTTTGAACTCAAGTCTCTGGAGGCAGAGGACATTAAAAAGCTGCTGGTCAGAGCCGTGACCGACGACGAGAAGGGCATGGGGATCTATCAGGCCAAGGTTACGGATGAAGCCCTGGACTTTTTGGCAGACATGGCCGAGGGCGATGCGAGGAGTGCCCTGAATGCCATTGAACTTGGAATCCTCACCACAGAACCGGGAGAAAACGGACAGATCGTGATTGACATCGGCGTGGCCCAGGAGTGCATCCAGAAGCGGGTCATGCGGTATGACAAGGGCGGGGACAACCACTATGATATTATCTCTGCATTTATTAAGAGCATGAGGGGATCGGATCCCGATGCGGCAGTTTACTATCTGGCCAGGATGATCGATGCCGGAGAGAGTGTTACCTTTATTTCCCGGAGGATCATGATCTGCGCTTCGGAAGATGTGGGGAACGCGGACCCGCAGGCTCTGCAGGTTGCGGTCGCGGCATCTTTAGCTGTGGAGAGGGTCGGACTTCCGGAAGCCAGGATCATTCTTGCACAGGCGGTGACCTATGTGGCGGGGGCGCCTAAGAGCAATGCGGCTTATATGGCTGTGAACCAGGCATTGGAGGCCGTCAGAAAGAGAAAAAACGGGATGGTTCCAAACCATCTGAGAGATGCCAGTTACAAAGGGGCGTCCAAACTGGGACGGGGGATCGGATACCGGTATGCCCATGATTATCCGGGACATTATGTCAAACAGCAGTATCTTCCGGATGAACTCATGGGAACCGTATTTTATGAACCAACAGAGAATGGATACGAGAAAAATATCAGGAAATATTTGGAAAGCCTGAGGGAGGAATGAGTCATGAACAGTTTACAGGATGGATATACGCTGAGAAATGGAGTAAAAATTCCATGTATTGGCTTTGGGACCTGGAAGTCCCCAGACGATGTGGTTTGTGAGAGTGTGAAAATGGCGATTCAGGCTGGTTACCGCCATATAGACGGGGCAGCTGCATATGCCAATGAGGCAGGTGTAGGAAAAGGAATCCGCGAGAGCGGAGTGCCCAGGGAAGAACTGTTTATTACGAGCAAGCTTCCCAATGCAGACCATGGATATGAAAAGGCAAAGAAATCATTTGATAAAACACTGGAACATTTAGGCCTTGACTATCTGGATCTTTACCTCATTCACTGGCCGGTTGTGATCGAGCATAAGGACGACTATGAGCAGGATATCCTTGACACATGGAGAGCTTTTGAGGAGCTTTATGAGGCGGGTAAGATCAGAGCCATCGGTGTCAGCAATTTTATGATCGAACATCTGGAAATATTAAAGAACCATGCAAAGATCATGCCAATGGTCAATCAGGTGCAGCTTCACCCGCAGCATCCTCAGGAAGAGATGGCCGCTTACTGCAAAGAAAACCAGATCGTGCCGGAGGCTTGGAGTCCGCTGATTCAGGGACAGGCATTTAAAAGAGAGCTGTTAAAAGAAATGGCCGTAAAATACGACCGTACTGTGGCTCAGATTTGTATTCGCTGGATCATGCAAAAAGGTGTGGTCCCGCTGCCGAAAGCGTCCAGCATGGAGCGTATCAGGGGAAATGCAGATGTTTTTGATTTTGAGATCAATGAAGAAGATATGGAAAAGATTGCAACGCTCAGATCTTATGGGATGATCGGGGAGGAACCGAGTATACCGAGAACAAGACAAGTCGTAGGATTTTAAAAACAGAAGGTGCATTCCGGGAATGGGAAGCACCTTCTGTTTCAGTCTTTACTTTTTTTGTATAGAAAAATAAGCACCCACAGGAGCAGCGGATAAAAAAACATCAGTGCCAGCATACCGTAGAACGCTCCGTTTCCGGTAAATGCACAAAACAGAGTGAGGCCTATGACGAGAAAAATGGACAGGATCACAAGGATGGACAGGATACGTTTTGTTTTTTGTTTCATGAGTTTTTCCTTTCCAAGACAAGTTCTTTCAGATGTGTAATTTCAGGATCGGACAATCCATGTTTTGTAAGATAGGGCACAAGGTGAAGTTCTTCAAACAAATTAAGCAGCTGTTCCATATGGGCGGCATCTGAGCCGAGCATCGGAAGCATGGATTTATAGTCAGGAAGTTTCATGGCTGCTTTGTTTACGCCGCGCTGATTGTATGTAAAGGAAACCTGATATTCTGCGACGATGTCTTCTCTGGCAGCGCCAAGAAGTGTTAGGAGTATGGCAGAAAGAACACTGGTCCGGTCTTTCCCTGCGGTACAGTGGAACAGAACTCCGCCTTTGTTAAGACATTGAACGACAGTTTTCACTGTGCCGGCGATCAACTCAGGACTGTCATACAGCATTTTCTGATAACCGTCAGCCAGGCTTTTGGTGAAGGCCTTTGAGGCTGAGTCTGCAGCATTTTCAAAGTCAATCTCTTCTTTTTGAAGGGGACAGTGATAATACTGCATTGACTCCGGAACCTGATCTTTCATAAGGAGTGTCTCGGATCTGCTCCGAAGATCTATGACAGAGACAATCCCGCATTTCTCAAGCTTTTTCCATTCGTCTGGAGAAAGGAATGCAAGACAGTCACCGCGGTATAGGCGGTTCCATCGGATGACTGAGCCATCCGCGGTTTCCAGGCCGCCCAGATCCCTGATATTAAATGCATGTTCTAAACGGATTCTTTTTAATGGTGTGTAATTCAAAAGATAACCTCCCGCACAATAGATTTGTTTCTTCTATTTTAATGGGAAGAGAAAGAAGATACAAGGGGTGATTTTGGACAGAGTGTGACGTTCTTCTTTATATAAACAGATACTGGAATACATTGAAAAAGTATCCCACAAAACAGTTATGAATAACCGCGCCTATGGCGACACCCGCCAAAATATATGGTGTGACCCCTTTTACTGTGATTTTTGCTGTCTTCCATGCATATTTGACTCTGTTTTTAAAGCACAAAGATTCCTGCGGCACATCCAGGACATGATCAGATTCATTAAAAGATTCGTTTTGTTCTTTCCGGCGGAAAGTAACTTTGGATGTAAGAGATTAGGAAGACCAATATTCCCAGCAGCACCATGATCTTCATCGTGTCATATATAAAAAACTGTATACTGTTTCCAACCCTGGATGAGGTATCAAGGCCAAAGGATTCTAAAAGTTTTTTTATGATTTGGTTCAGCCAATTCATTCCGAGGATTTCATTCTGAAAGAAAATCCATATTGATTTTATTGTATCCATGTTGTTAAAGCCCTTTCTTATATATAGATATATATAAATGTATTTATGTATAGAGTATAAATAATTTTCGCAGCGATCTTTATGATTGCTCAGGTCACCACTAAATTTTTACGATAATTTTTTGCCTGTCAGTGCATGCAAAGTCCGAAGGGCAAAGAACACTCCTTCAGATGAAATTGAATAGTAGGTCCATTTGCCTTCTCTGCGGCCCGATACAACTCCGGAATCACACAAAATTTTCATATGATGGGACATGGTAGGCTGCGAAACATCAATCTTTTCATTAAGCTCTTATGATAGTCTCTCTACAAAGGCGGTGAAAGAATGAAGAATATTGGAAGACTGCGATTGGATTACAGGAAGTGGATTATCTGGAGGTATCAGACTATCTGATAGAATTGTCCAAGGAAAATATATACGGTAAATTATCGAATGAGTCTGTTGAAAAGCTTTTGTATTCTCATTACGAAAATATGACGGAAGATGACCGGATAAGTCGAAGAATGGAATGTGACTTAGTATCAAACCGTATTGTACAACTATTGAAGGATGATTCTTTCACTTTCAGTCCGGCTGTGCTGAAGTCAATTCATAAATACTTGTTTCGGGGGATTTATGATATTACGGGAGAGATCAGATCATATAATATTTCTAAAGCAGAGCCGATTTTGAATGGAGAGACTGTAAAGCATGCTAATTTTTTATGATTGAAGATACATTCCAATATGATTTTGAAGAGGAAAGACATTTTAATTATCTTGCCTGTGATGAATTTGAATTAGTGAGTCATATAGCAAGATTTACCTCTGCTATCTGGCAGGTACATGCATTTGGAGATGGAAAGGTAACATTGGGACACCAAGGAAAAGTGGCATAAACAGCAACAAATTACTTTGTATCACTCCATAATAAAATTAAATAACATATAAAATTCAGGAATACCTATAAAAAAGGGTGTTCCTTTTCTATGTGCGCCGGGCATGGCATGTATCTCCGCCAAGTGTAGCGGATCACAGACTGTTGACAGTGATTTTTGAAAAATAGCAATCCGATATTGTTTAACGGTCTGGTACTGAACTGTTGGCTCTGGGCTTATCTTGCAGATGTGAATGAAGAGGCACAGGAGGGGATTGTGTTGAATGAAATAGTATATACGTAAATTTTTGGCGGATTTCATTTGATTGTGGAGCCCGCGTTTTTTTAATAAATACGACAAGAAAATCGAAGGACAAAAGCGGAACAAAAAGTATAGAATATGAGATTGAATATTGAATTATAAATAAGGGAATGATATAATAGGAGCATCAATAGAAATAATACAGAAATATGAATTATATAGGGGCATGGAGGTTGTTATGGGCGGACGTTTTGTCAGGATAGAAAATATAACTATAGAGAATTTTAAAAATGTAAAGTACGGAACCCTTGATCTTACAAATCGCAAAAAAAATTATCGTGCAAGTATTGTGGGGGTGTATGGACAAAATGGTTCAGGGAAAACTGCGTTAGTTGATGCATTACAAGTGCTTAAATTTGCATTATGTGGAAAGGCTATTCCGGAAAAATATGCGGATTATGTTCATGTTGACGAAGACCATGCTACTTTAAAATTTCAATTTAAAATGCAAAGGGATGAAGTCAGTTATGACATTTGGTATCAATTTTCATTAAAGAAAATGATAGATGATACACATTCTAATGAAGAAGGCGTAAATGCTGATCTGGAATATAAAACACAAATATATGATGAAGTATTAAGCTTCGCATACACTTCAAAGGATGAAAAAGTCCGTAAGGGGCCACTTGTTGATACAAGAACTTCAGGAGTGTTTGTGCCAAAGTCGAAATTTAATGAACTTTTAGGTGAAGTAACAAATGATATTACAGAATTGCTTGTAACGAAACGTCTTGTTCAGACGCAGGGAAGAACATTCGTTTTTTCACGAGAAATGATAAATGCCTTTAGGAAAAACTGTAAGAACGAAAAATATATGGCATTAATTGAAGGGTTATACACATTTGGAAACAGAGAACTTTTTGTTATTGACACGGAAAATTCGGGATTGATTAGCATGAATGCCTTGCCGTTGGCATTTAAGTATAAAGAAAAAAATTCAGAAACTGTTGGAAATTTAATGCTGCCCCTGAATGTGGCAGCTCCAATTCCGGAGGATGCAATGGAACTGGTGAAAAAAATTATTTCTAATATGAACATTGTTTTAGAAGAAATCATTCCGGGCCTAACAATTGATATTGTTGATTTGGGACCGATGGTTTCGAAGGATGGTAAGATTGGAAGGCTTATTCAATTGATGTCTTTAAAAAATAATAAAGCAATTCCTTTTCAATATGAGTCAGAAGGAATTAAAAAAATTGTTTCGATTTTACAGTTGTTAATTGTTGTATATAACAATCCATCTATTACAGTTGCTATTGATGAAATGGATGCCGGAATTTTTGAATATTTATTAGGCGAACTTCTCAATATTATATCCGAAAGAGGAAAAGGGCAGTTGATCTTTACATCTCATAATCTTAGGCCGTTGGAAACGATTGATAAGGGATTTATTGCTTTTACAACAACAAATCCGGATAATCGTTACATTCGTATGACAAATGTGAAAGGAAACAATAATCTCCGGGATTTCTATTATCGAGATATTGTTTTAGGTGAACAGAATGAGCCGGTTTATAATCCGACCAATAATTATGAGATAGCTTTAGCGTTCAGAGAGGCGGGTGAAGTATTTGGCTCGTAAGAAAATTGTACTTGTCATTGTAGAAGGTCCTTCAGACAATGCTGCTCTGGGTGTCATGTTGAATCAAGTATATGATAAAGATTCGGTGTATGTTTATATCATGCACGGTGATATTACTACCAGAACAGGAGTAACTTCACAAAATATTATTTCCAAAATAGGAAATGAGGTGCGTGGTTATGCAAAATCGCATCATTATACAGCAAAAGACTTTAAACAAATCATTCATATTGTTGATACAGATGGTGCGTATATTCCTGAGGATCGAATATTGGAAGAACAGGATTGTAATGAGATTTTGTATGAATCTGATGGAATTCACACATTGAATCGACAGGCAATTATCAGACGTAATCAGCAGAAACAGGAAAATTTGTATCGTCTCACGAGCACAGGACAAATCTGGAAGATTCCTTATAAAGTGTATTATATGTCTTGTAATTTAGATCATGTATTACATAATAAGAGAAACAGTACAGATGAGGACAAGGAAGATGATGCATATGCGTTTGCTATAAGATATAGAAAAATCTGGAAGGATTTGTCAAGTTTATCTGTGAATCGGATTTTTCTGTTGAGGGCGAATATAAAGAAACATGGGCATATATTGAGGATGGTATGAATTCGATCGAGAGGCATACAAATCTTGGGATTTGCATTACGGAAGAATTACAAAACAGAAGAATTAATTAGTAAAAAGAATGCAGTTCAGATGTTTGATTCGGGATTTTTCAATAATCTGGAAGCAGCATTGCAGAGTGTTAATAAAATGCCACAACCAACTTTCGATAAAATTGTTGAAAAATATGTAGAAATGAATGTTGCTCACCCGTTTAGAGAAGGAAATACGAGAACTACTGCGGTATTTATCGAACGATATTTAAACAGTATTGGTTTTCCAGTCAATAACGATATGTTTCAGAAACATGCTCAATATTTCAGAAACGCTCTTGTGCGTTCTAACTATGCAAACTATCCAAAAGGGATTTGAATAGAATTTAAATATCTGGAACAATTTTTTTATAACTTACTTATAGAGGAAAAATACGAATTGCGGAATAGGGAATTGATTGTACGAAATCTGTTTTAGCAGAGAACAAAGTGGGCAAGTCTATTTCAGCTCCACGGCCCCTCAATTAAATAAAAAACATGCAGAAGACCCTGAAACTCAAGGCCTCCTGCACGTAAAGGGGAGGATAAGTATTCTAATCTATTGATTAGACATTAAGAGTATGTCCCCTGTAATTATTTTTATACACAGATTGAAAAAATATTTTAAATTTGTTATAGTATCTTAAGTATCACGAAAGCAATAAAATCAGTAAAAGGATGGATAAATCATGGGATTACTTCAGGAATGGCGCGACTATGCGTATAAATTTGACGACCGTACACAGGAAGGACAGCAGTTTTGGCTTTCCTATTTTGGAATCGAAAAAGAGATTTACGAAAAGTTATTATCAGATAAAGACTTTGTAGAAAAAGGAACCGTCAAAGAGCTGGCAGAAAAATACGAGACTGAACTTCAGTTCTTTGTAGGTTTTCTGGATGGGATCAATGACAGTCTGAAAACTCCGAATCCGATCGAGGAGATGGAGGAAGATACAGAAGTAACTTTAGATATCGACTTTGAAAAATTATACTACAACATGGTTGCATGCCGTGCAGAATGGCTGTATGAGCTGGAACAGTGGAATGATATTCTGTCAGAAGAGAGAAGAAAAGAGTTATATAAAGAACAGAAATCATCCACGACAGTTGTAAAAGGCGAGAAGATCGGAAGAAATGATCCGTGTCCTTGCGGCAGCGGCAAGAAATACAAAAAGTGCTGCGGAAGAAATGCGTGACATTTTCCACATGATTTCCGTTCAGCTCTTAGAATGCCTCACTCCAATCATGTAGAAAATGGTCATAATGTCTTCTGGAGGTGGTATCTTCTCAACAAAAGATGCTGTCCTCCGACTGTGCTGTAAAACTGTTTATAACACCCGAAAAGTTGTCAATTAAGTTTGGCAGCTTTTTGTTTATAGATAGAAATTTCTTTTAATTTTGCTTTTTGGGAAGGTAAGAATTATGAAAAAGAGAGAAGATCATATTACATGGAGGAAGCTTGACAATACGGCCCAGCTTTTTCCGGTGATCGCAAACAGGGAGATCAGCCATGTTTACCGTATCTCAGCCACTCTGAAAGAGGAAGTACGTCCGGAACTGCTCCAGAGAGCGCTGGAAGATGTCCTTCCGTGGTTTGACGTGTTTCGGGTGCGGCTTCGAAGGGGATTTTTCTGGTTTTATTTTGAAGAAAATAAGAACCGGCCCCAGGTGGAGGATGAGACCGAGTATCCTTGTCGGTATATCGATCCCCATGGAAGGAGGAAGTTTCTGTTCCGTGTTTCCTATTACAGAAGGAAGATCAATCTGGAAGTATTCCACGCTGTCTCAGACGGCATGGGAGCCATCACGTTTTTAAAGGAGCTCACTTACCGCTATATTGATCTGCTCAGGAACGAGTCCAAAGGAGAGATGAAAAAATATTCTCCGAGCGAAGAATGTATTTTGGATCAGGAAGACAGTTACTTTAAGCATTACAGAAAGAAAAAGGGAAAGGGTTACAGCACGCAAAAAGCTTATCAGATGAAAGGAAGAAGGATTTACGGAGGCGCCATCAGCGTCATACACGGTTATGTCAGTATTGCGGATCTGAAGAAAACCTGCAGGAGCTGCGGGGTCAGTGTCACTAAATATCTGACCGCCGTATTAATATACAGTATATATGAAGAATACATGAACAGGCAGCAGGATAAAAATCCTATCGGGATTAATCTGCCGATCAATTTAAGGGCTTTTTTTGACTCCAGTACGACCAGCAACTTTTATGCGGTGACGTTGATAGAATTTTTATCCAGGGGGGAGGACCATACGTTTCAGGAGGTCCTTTCTGAAGTCAGCCGGCAGATGGACGAAAAGATTAAAAAGGAAAAGATCGAGGAGGTGCTGTCCTATAATGTTTCAGCAGAGAAGAACCCATTTATACGGATTCTGCCGTTGGCTGTGAAAAACCTTGGACTAAGTTATAAGTTCAGGCGTTCCAGCAAGTCAGCGACTACTACGCTGTCCAACCTGGGACAGATCAAAGTGCTTCCCGGATATGAGGATGAGATCGAGAAATTTCATGTGATGATGGGTGTCTTCAAGACACAGGAGATGAAATGCGCCATGCTGAGTTATAAAGACCAGGCGGTCATCACATTTACGTCGGTATTCCAGGAAAGCTATCTGCAGAAAGCTTTTTTCAGAAATCTGGCGAAGGAAGGAATCAAAGTAGCCATAGAAAGCAATGGGGTAATCAATGAAAAGGTGTAAGAATTGCCAGGTGGAAGTCCTGGATGAGACAGTGACGTGCCCGCTCTGCAACAGGGTATTAAGTGATGACGGAAAAACCGTTAAGCGGGAGAGAATGTACCCTGATCCGGAAGAAGAAAGAATGAGGCTTTACGGGATTAAAAATATTTTTTTCATCCTGCTCGGTATGATTGCAGTCCTTATGGGAATCATCAATTATATTACATATAATGGATTTCTCTGGTCGGCAATCGTCCTTGCAAGTATTTTATATCTGATGGTGACTGTATCCTATTCCATTGTACACAGGAGAAATCTGGCCGCAAAAATCGTTGTGGAGGTCATCGGCGGAGGAATTCTGGTATCTGTCATTGACTATGTCATCGGATATGAAGGATGGTCTGCGGCTTATGTCATACCGGGGCTGATCCTGACGGCAGACCTGGCAGTGATAGTGCTGGTGTTAGTAAACAGAAAGACATGGTACAGTTATCTGATGTACTTGATCTTTATAGCGGTCTTGAGTGTGATACCGGTTATCATGTACCTGTTCGGACTCTTTGAACAGCCGCTGATCGCATGGATCTCCTGCGGAATTTCAGTGCTGACGGTATTTGTTATTTTAGCGGCGGGAAACAAGCAGGGGAAAAATGAACTGGCCAGAAGATTTCACACTTAATCAGAGAAGGAGCATACTATGAAACGAGCAAGTTTGCGCGGACAGATGGCCGTTCAATGCATCAGAGGATTTACAGCGACACCCAGAGGAAGGACGTATGCCACCGGCATGGGACACCAGAATCCGAAGGAATATCGGTGGAAGTGTCCGAAAGGATATACAAACGAGAAACGGGCACATGAGAATTTTCAAATGGAATTTTTATTTCCGGATCAGGATAAAAATGACCTGGCAGTTCTGCAGCTTCACGGCGGCGGATATATCGGGACTCTTAGAAACGCATACCGAAGAGCAGCCCTTCAGTACTCCATTTGCAGCGGGGGAGGAAGTGTCCTGTCACCGGATTACCGGGTTGTGCCGGAACATCCGTTTCCTGCGGCGCTTAAAGACGCTGTCTCATCCTACCGATGGCTGACAGAGGAGAAGGGGTTTTTGCCGGAAAAGATTGTGGTTGCAGGCGACTCGGCGGGGGGAGGACTTGCGCTGGCTCTCGGATTATATCTGAAGGATCATGGAATTTCCATGCCGGCAGGTTTTATTTTGATGTCACCGTGGACGGATTTGACGCTGAGCGGAGAAAGTCTTAAGTATAACTACGGGAGAGATCCGCTGTTCGGCAGATCAAAGGTCACGATGCTTTATGATTCTCTGTATCCGGGAAGTGAGGATGTAAACAATCCATATATTTCTCCGCTGTTCGGAGATTATCATGGATTTCCTCCGATGCTGTTTCAGGCAGGCGGCAGGGAAGTTTTGCTGGACGATACACTGAGAGCGGCAAGAAAGGCGAAGGAAAGCGGTGTTTCGGTGAGATACAGTGTCTATCCCGACATGTTCCATGTGTTTCAACTGGCGATGGGAATGCTGCCGGAAAGCAAAGAGGCCTGGAGAGAGATCAGGACATTTTTCAGAATGATTTTCGGGCCAAAAAACGTTACTAAATATTCATAATTCTTTTCTTGTATTTCCATTTGCACTGTGCTATGATAACTATTAGTCAACTAATGATTAGACAACTAATGTATTTTTTCAAAGTTTTAGAAAGGAGTCATCATGTATGAAGATGACGGCATTTATCACCTGCTTCTGAAGATCAACCATAAGAATTTTGCAATCGGATTTGCCTATTTAAAAGAGGCAGGTCTGCATCCGGGGCAGATGCCGCTGATCACCGGCCTTTACAAGAAAGAAGGAGTGACTCAGAAGGAAATTGCAGATAAATTGGGCATTAAGCCTTCAACGATCAATGTCATGATCCGCAGGCTTGAAAAAAGAAAGTTTGTCATCAGGAAGCAGGATCCGGAAGATCAGAGGAGGAGCCTCGTGTATCTCACGGAGCACGGCCGGCAGATCTATGAGAAAATTTCCGAAGCTACCGTCGAAATCAAAAATCAGGTCATGAAGACCTTCACGGAAGAGGAAAAAGAAGAACTGTTCCGGCTGCTCACAAAGTTTTATGAGGGGCTTGATAAATTAGTTGATTTGGAAATAGAAACTTGTAAATGTAAGGAATAATCGTAGAAAGGAGACATCATGCTGAAAATATTCCGATATCTGAAAAAAGCATATATCCCGATCGCATGTATTGTTTTGCTTTTGTGTGTGCAGGTCAGCTGTGAACTGACGATCCCGACGTATACGTCCAATATCGTCAATGTGGGAATCCAGCAGGGCGGAATTGAGGACGCAGTGCCGGATGCCGTCCGGGAAGAGTCCATGAAGGCACTCATGGGAATGATGAAGCCAAAGGATGCAGAGAAAGTGAAGGATGCCTATGAATTATATTCGAGAAAACAGGTGAAAGACTCAGATTATAGTTCTTATAAAAAAGGCCGTCTCTATGTGAGAAAAGACATCAGTAAAAAGGAGAGGGAGGACTTAGACATAATCCTGTCAAAACCGATGCTGATGCTGGAAATGAAAATGATGGAGCAAAGCGGCCAGACCAAAGAAAATGCCAGGATGGCGCAGAAATTCAAGGGAAAGAGCATTGACGACATGCCGGAAAGCATCATCAGCCAGGCCGCGATCTCTTTTGTAAAAGCTGAATATAAGGCCATGGGACTTGATTTAGACCAGATACAGACCAACTATATGTTAAGGACCGGAGCCATTATGGTGGGGCTTGCGCTGCTGGCTATGGCTGTGTCCGTAACCGTGGTGCTTTTGTCTGCAAAACTGGCAGCCAGACTGAGCAGGATTCTCCGTGACCATATTTTTAAAAAAGTCATGGATTTTACGAACTCAGAGTTTGATAAGTTTTCCACGGCGTCCCTGATCACCAGGAGCACGAATGATATCCAGCAGATCCAGATGTTTGTGACCATGATGTTCCGGATCGTTGTATTTGCACCGCTGATGGGGCTTGGAGGCATCTATAAAGTACTGAAGACCAATGTGGACATGACATGGACCATTGCCATCGGAGTCGTGGCGATCATGACCGTAATTTTAGTCCTGTTTACAGTGGCCATGCCAAAATTTAAGGTTTTGCAGAAGCTGATCGACCGGCTGAATCTTGTATCCAGGGAAATCCTGACCGGACTTCCTGTCATCCGTGCATTCAGCACCGAAAAGCACGAAAAAGAACGGTTTGATACGGCCAATAAGAACCTGATGAAGACCAACCTGTTTGTCAACAGGGCGATGACTTTTATGATGCCGCTCATGATGCTGATTATGAATGCCATGACAGTCCTGATCGTCTATGTTGGAGCAGACAACATTGACCTGGGAAGGATGCAGGTGGGAGATCTGATGGCATTCATCCAGTATGCGATGCAGATCATCATGTCATTCCTTTTCATATCCATGGTATCCATTATGATGCCGAGAGCCCAGGTGGCAGCAGAGCGTGTCAATGAAATTTTAGACATGGAGATCATGATCAAAGATCCAAAACAGCCGAAAAAATTTCTGAATGAGAAAAAGGGAGAAGTGGAATTCAGGCATGTTTCTTTCCGATATCCTGATGCAGGAGAGGATATGCTCCACGACATCAGTTTTACGGCGCCTTCGGGAAAGACTACGGCGTTTATCGGAAGCACAGGAAGCGGAAAGTCTACGCTGATCAATCTGATCCCAAGGTTTTTTGATGTGACGGAGGGGAGCATTTTTGTTGACGGAGTGGATATCCGGGAGGTAAAACAGTCGGAATTAAGAGATAAATTGGGCTATGTACCCCAGAAGGGTGTCCTGTTTTCCGGAACCATCGACTCGAACCTGCGTTACGGAAAAGAGGATGCATCCGAAGAAGAGGTGAAGAAAGCGGCAAGGATTGCACAGGCTGCAGATTTCATCGAAGAAAAGAAAGAGGCATATGATTCTCCGGTCGCCCAGGGAGGCTCCAACGTATCCGGAGGACAGAAACAGAGGCTGTCCATCGCCAGGGCGGTCGCCAAGGACCCGGAGATCTACATTTTTGACGACAGCTTTTCCGCACTTGATTATAAGACGGATGTGACACTTCGGCAGGCACTGGCCAGAGAGACAAAGGGAAGCACGACCCTGATCGTTGCGCAGAGGATCAGTACAATACTGCACGCAGACCAGATCGTTGTCTTAGATGAGGGCCGTGTCGTGGGCACAGGAACTCATGAAGAACTGCTGGAGTCATGTCCGGTCTACTTACAGATTGCAAAATCCCAGTTATCTGAGGACGATTTTGCAAAAGCTAGAGGGGAGGCGGCAGAACATGAGTAATCAGAACAGAAGACCAGTCAGGAGAATGGGTCACGGCCCGATGCAGGGCGGAGAAAAGGCAAAAGATTTCAAAGGAACCATCAAAAAGCTTTTAAAATACATGAGACGATATTACGGCGCCATCGCTTTTGTTATTTTGTTTGCCATTGCCAGTACGGTATTCAACATTGTAGGCCCAACCATACTGGGAAATGCCACAACTGAAATTTTTAACGGACTGGTAAAAAAAGTCCAGGGAACCGGCGGTATTGATTTTTCCAAGATACGGGGCATATTGCTGACGCTTCTCGGACTGTACCTGACATCTGCGGCATTTTCATTCCTCCAGGGACTGATTATGACCCACGTGTCCAACAACACCACATACCAGATGAGAAAAGATATTTCTGAAAAGATCCACAGGATGCCGATGGAATATTTTGAGAGCAGAACGTTTGGTGAAGTGCTCTCAAGGATCACCAACGATGTGGATACTCTGGGACAGAGTCTGAATCAGAGTATGACACAGATCATTACTTCTGTGGCTACCATTATCGGTGTGTTCGTTATGATGATCAGGATCAGTGTTCCGATGACGGTCGCTGTGGTCGTGATCCTTCCGGTTTCCTTCCTGATGATCGGGGCAATCATGAAAAAATCCCAGCCTTATTTCCAGGCGCAGCAGGCATTGCTTGGGGAAGTCAACGGCCAGGTAGAGGAAATTTACAGCGGCCACAACATCGTAAAAGTATTCAATAAAGAAAAGAGTGTTGTGGAAGAGTTTGAAAAAGTAAATGAAAAATTATATAATTCAGCATGGAGATCTCAGTTCTTCTCCGGGGCAATGATGCCACTGATGCAGTTTGTGGGAAACCTTGGCTATGTTGTCGTTGCGATCCTGGGAGGCTTTCTGGCAATCAAGAATACCATTGAGGTAGGGCAGATCCAGTCATTTATCCAGTATGTAAGAAACTTTACCCAGCCGATCACCCAGCTGGCCCAGGTCGGCAATATGATGCAGACGACCGCGGCCTCCGCAGAGCGTGTCTTTGAATTCCTCGAAGAAGAGGAGGAAGAAGAAGTAAAGGAGAATCCTGTGGATGTGTCTTCGCTGGACGGAAATGTGACCTTTGAACATGTATCCTTCGGGTACAATGAAAAACAGAGGGTCATTAACGATTTCTCCGTGGAAGTCAAAGAAGGACAGAAGATCGCCATCGTCGGGCCGACAGGCGCAGGAAAAACGACGATGATCAAACTTTTGATGAGATTTTATGATGTCAGCGGCGGATCGATCAAGATCGACGGTTATGATGTCAGAGACTTTAAAAGAAGCGATATCCGGCAGATGTTTGGAATGGTTCTCCAGGATACATGGCTTTACAATGCTTCCGTCCGTGATAATATCCGGTACGGAAAGTTAGACGCCAGCGAAGAAGAGATCCAGGGAGCGGCAAGAGCTGCATTTGCCCATCATTTTATCGAGACACAGCCGAAAGGTTATGATATGATAATAAATGAGGAGAGCAATAACATTTCCCAGGGACAGAAACAGCTTCTGACCATTGCGAGAGCGATCCTGGCCGACCCTAAGATCCTGATCTTAGATGAAGCTACCAGTTCCGTTGATACAAGGACGGAGGAGCGGATACAGAAAGCCATGGATAATCTGATGGAAGGAAGGACCAGTTTTGTCATCGCACATCGTCTTTCTACGATCAAGGATGCTGATATGATCCTCGTCATGAACCACGGGGATATCGTAGAACAGGGAAATCACGAGGAACTGCTTGCGAAAGGCGGTTTCTATGCGAACCTCTATAACAGTCAGTTTGAAACAGCGGACTAGAAGGAATTTTATCTTCCGGTCCTGAAAGCCTCCGGTACCGTCGGTGCATTTTTGCCCCGATGTGCCAGAGGCTAAATTGCATTTAGGTATAAGGAGGAAATTATGGTACGGTTGGCATGTATAGGAACGAATTTTATCACGGATTGGCTCTTGGAAGGCATCCGGGAGGTCGAAGGGATCGAGCTTTCAGCGGTCTATTCAAGGACAATGGAAAAGGGGAAAGAATTTGCGGCCAAATACGGGGTCGATAAGGTATATGATAATTATGAAGAACTGGCAAAGGACCCTGAGATCGATGCGGTCTATGTGGCAAGCCCTACCTACTGTCATTTTAAGCACACGATGATGATGCTCAACCACAAAAAGCACGTGTTATGTGAAAAGCCTGTGGCATCCAATTTAACGGAGCTTGAACTGATGATTCAGGCGGCAAAGGAAAACCAGGTCGTATTTATGGAAGCCATGAAGTCCGTACATACACCCGGATTTAAAGCAATGAAAGAACATCTTCCTAAGCTCGGCACCGTGCGCCGTGCCACGATCCAGTACTGCCAGTATTCTTCACGATATGACAAGTTTAAAAACGGAATTATTGAAAATGCTTTTAAGCCCGAGCTTTCCAACGGAGCCATTATGGACATCGGCGTGTACTGCGTGCATTTTCTTGCAGCTTTATTCGGGATGCCGGAAAAAATACTGGCAGATGCCATATTCCTGGACAACGGTGTGGACGGGGCAGGCTCTCTCATCGCGTCCTATGGGGATAAACAGGCGGAAGTCATTTACTCAAAGATCACCAATTCCAAGCTTCCGACCCAGATCCAGGGAGAGAAGGGCTGCATGATCGTGTCAGAGTGCCCGAATCCAAGAGAGATCAAGATTCTTTACAACGACGGCAGCGAAGAGATCATTGAATGTGACAGCCGTTCCAACCCGATGAATTACGAAGCACAGACCTTTGTGGAACTGATAGAGACAGGGCAGACAGACCATCCATATCTGAAAGCTTCTGTCATGGAAATGAAGATCATAGACGAAGCCAGACGGCAGACCGGAATCGTATTTCCGGCAGATAAAATCACAGAACAGTAAAGGAGAACAGATTCATGAAAAAGAAACTGATCGCAGGGGGGCTGATCCTCTGCACATTAGCGCTTTGTGCATGCCAGACCGAAAAAAAACAGGAGAAAACAGAGAAAGCAAAAACCACCGCCCAGACATCCACAGAGGCAAAGGTACTCAGCAAATATAAAGAGATCAGGATCAACGGAGCCAAAAAGACCGTGCAGATCGGGGAACCGTCCAAAGGGGAGACGGTTGCCATTGTGAAAGTCAAGGGTTACGGAACAATGAAGTTTAAGTTTTTCCTCAAAGACTCCCCGCTGGCAGTCAAGAACTTTTTGACTCTGGCATCCAACGGATATTATGACGGAATTATTTTTCACAGGGTCATCAAAGATTTCATGATCCAGGGAGGCGATCCGACGGGAACAGGAAAAGGCGGGCAGAGCATCTGGGGAAAAGAGTTCAAGAATGAGACTTCCGACAAACTGATCCCGGTAAGAGGCGCTCTCTGTATGGCAAATGCAGGACCCGACACCAACGGAAGCCAGTTTTTTGTAGTGCAGAACAGGGAAATCACTGATGAAATGCTGGATTCTTCTCCGATAGAGCTTACAAAATCGCAGAGGAATCTGTTTAAAGACCAGGGAGGATACCCGTCTCTGACCGGAGACTACACGGTATTCGGACAGCTGTATGACGGATACGATGTTCTGGACAAGATTGCCCAGGCTCAGACTGTGTCAGATGCAAAGGCCGAAAACAAACCTAAAAAAGACATTGTCATTCAAAAAATCACTGTAAAGAATTACTAGAAAAACTGCTGGGGAGGGACAGATGCTTACCATCGGACTGGATCACACAAAAAAAGAACCGCTTTACAGGCAGATTTATACTTATATCCGGGATGAAATACGGAGTGGGGCTCTGCCCTGCGGGTCCAGGCTTCCGTCCACCAGGAGGCTGGCAAAGCATATGGACCTGAGCCGGAATACGATCGATCTGGCCTACGGCCAGCTGACAGCCGAAGGATATATTGAGGCAAAGCCCAAGCGCGGATATTTTATCTGCCAGGTGGAAGACCTGGCGTCTTTAAATATTCCCGTGGAGACAGAGGAGGAAGATCCGGTGCAGGAGGAAGATCCGATCCCTTTTGATTTTTCTCCCGTAGGAGTCGACATGACTCTGTTCCCCTATAATGTATGGAGACGACTTCTGAAAGAAGTCATGATGAACGACAACAGTGAGTTGTTCCAAAAAGGAGAAAATCAGGGGGATTTAGGACTGAGGAGGGCTATTATGTATTACCTCAGGCAGTCCAGAGGTGTCCACGTGGGCACCAGCCAGATTATCATAGGAGCGGGGATTGAAAACCTGCTGTTTCTCCTGAGCCTGACTCTGGGTAAGGGCAGGACCATGGCCATGGAAAACCCGGCATACCTAAACGCCTATCAGACGGTCCGCGAACTCGGATTTCAGGTACTTCCCGTAGACATGGACGAGGAAGGCCTGAGGGTTTCGCAGCTGGAGCAGAGCGGTGCGGATCTCGCCTATGTCACGCCCGCCCGTCAGTATCCTACCGGTGTGGTTCTTCCGATCGGCAGAAGGAGCCGGCTGATCAAATGGGCCAGAGAAAAGGAAGAACGGTATATTATCGAGGATGACTACGACAGTGAGTTCCGGTACTATGGAAAGCCGATCCCGGCCCTTCAGGGCATCGACGAGAGTGATAAGGTAATATATATGGGTACTTTTTCTAAAGCGATCGCCCCTGCCATACGGATCGGTTATATGGTGCTGCCCAAAAGCCTTGTGCCTGCATACAGAAAGACCGCGGGTATTTTCTCCTGTGCGGTATCCAGGATCGACCAGAGTGTACTCACCTCTTTTTTATCGGAAGGTCATTTTGAACGGCACTTAAACCGGATGAGAAATGTTTATAAAGAAAAGCACGATCTTCTGATTCAGAAGCTGAAGGAAATTGACAGCCGGATCACAGTTTACGGTGCCGGAGCAGGCCTTCATGTGCGCGTTGATTTTCATATTCAGGATACAGATTGGTTTGAAAAAGAACTGCTGAAAAGGGGAGTCAGGGTTTATCCTCTTTCGATGTATTATATAGACGGAGGTCCCGAAAAGGAGCAGTATATTTTAGGCTTTACGAAAATGCAGAAAGAAGATATGATAAAAGGACTTAAAGCCATCCGGGATGTTTACCGGCTGGCATGATATTTTCTACAAGAAATGAGGTACAAATAATGTCTGAAGAAATAAATGAAACAGAATTAGAAGAAAAAGAAGTGCCTGCAAAAACTACTGAGGAGAAAGACGAAACCCATGATGTGGAGCGCTACTGCTATCTGTGCCGCAGGCCGGAATCGATTACCGGAAAGATGATCACGCTTCCCAAGGATATACATATCTGCGTAGACTGTATGCAGAGAACTATGGACAGTATGGGAAACGGACAGTTCAGCTTTATCGATGCCACAAACATGGACCTGAACAATATGGACTTATCCCGTCTGATGGAAAATATGCAGGAACCGCCTGCGCAGGCAGTGAAGAAAAAAGATAAAAAGAAGAAAAAGAAAGAAAAAAAAGAATTAAATCTAAGAGATATTCCGGCACCGCACAAGATCAAGGCTATGCTGGATGAATATGTCATAGGACAGGATTATGCAAAAAAGGTCATGTCTGTGGCGGTCTACAATCACTATAAACGGGTGGTGACCAACACCATGGAAGAGATCGAGATCGATAAATCCAACATGCTCATGGTCGGGCCTACCGGTTCCGGAAAGACGTATCTGGTAAAGACTCTGGCGAGGCTTCTTCAGGTGCCGCTTGCCATTACGGATGCCACTTCTCTGACGGAGGCTGGCTATATCGGAGATGATGTGGAGAGTGTGCTCTCCAAGCTTCTGCAGGCAGCAGATAATGATGTCGACGAGGCAGAACACGGCATTATTTTTATTGATGAGATTGATAAAATCGCAAAGAAACAGAATACCAACAGCCGTGATGTCAGCGGAGAATCCGTACAGCAGGGGCTGTTAAAGCTTCTGGAGGGGGCGGAGGTAGAAGTGCCGGTGGGTGCAACAAGCAAGAATGCCATGGTGCCAATGACGACAATTAATACAAAGAACATCCTGTTTATTTGCGGGGGTGCCTTTCCTGATCTTGATGAAATCATCAAAAAGCGTCTCATGAAGCAGACATCTATCGGCTTCCATGCAGACCTAAAAGATAAATTTGACAAAGACGAGAACATTCTGTCCAGAGTCACTGTGGATGATCTGCGGGAATACGGTATGATACCGGAATTTTTAGGGAGACTCCCGATGGTATTTACGCTGGAAGGGCTGTCAAAGGATATGCTGGTCCGTATTCTGAAAGAGCCGAAAAATGCAATCTTAAAACAGTACCAGAAGCTTCTGGAGCTGGATGAAGTTGAGCTGATATTTGACGAAAGTGCGCTGGAAGCAATCGCGGAAAAAGCGCTGGAAAAGAAGACAGGTGCCCGTGCATTAAGGGCGATCATAGAGAAATTTATGCTGGATATCATGTTTGAGATTCCGAAGGATGACACGATCGGAAGAGTGATCATCAACAGGGATTATATTTTAAATCACGGTACGCCGGTGATCGAACTGCGGGGACAATAACAGAAAAAAGCCGGATCATATGATCTGGCTTTTCGCCTAATATTTTTGCTGAGGAGATGATATAATAGCTTTATGGAGGATTGTGTATGAATGATTTTAAGTATTTGAAAGAATTGTCCAAGCAGTACCCAAACATTTCTGCAGCCTCTGCGGAAATTATTAATTTGCAGGCTATTTTAAATCTTCCCAAAGGAACAGAGCACTTCGTTTCCGATCTGCATGGGGAGTACGAGAAATTCAGCCACATATTGAGAAACGGTTCCGGGGCGATCAGGGGGAAGATTGACGACCAGTTCGGCAATATTTTAAGCATCAAAGAGAAAAAGAATCTGGCGTCTGTCATCTATTATCCCGAGCAGAAGATGGACCTGATGGAAGAGGAATTGTCCGAAGAAGAGCTGGATTCCTGGTACCGGACCACGCTGATCCGGCTGATCCTCATGGCGAAGCTGGCCGCAAGCAAGTATACGAGATCGAAAGTGAGAAAAGCTATGCCTCCGGTGTTTGCGTACATCATGGAGGAATTGATCACAGAACACGGAATGCTGGACAAGGACGAGTATTTTGACCAGATCATCGAGACGGTTTTAAAGACCGGGCAGGTCAGGGAGCTGATCGCAGCCCTGGGCCATCTGATCCAGAGGCTGACCATCGACCATCTCCATGTGATCGGGGATATCTATGACCGCGGACCGGGAGCACACCGGATCATGGACTGTCTGATGGATTATCATTCTCTGGATATCCAGTGGGGAAATCATGACATTCTCTGGATGGGAGCGGCATCCGGACACGGGGCGTGTATTGCCAATGTGGTGAGGATCAGCGCCAGATATAATAATCTGGATACCCTGGAAAACGGATACGGAATCAATCTCATCCCTCTGGCGAGGTTTGCGCTGGACTGTTATAAGGATGATCCCTGCGAACTGTTTACGATCTCGGGGGATGTCCAGGAAGAGGATGTCAGGGAGCTGGATCTAAATAAAAAGATGCACAAGGCCATTGCCGTCATTCAATTTAAACTGGAGGGCCGTCTGATCAGGAGAAGACCGGATTTCGGCATGGAGGAGCGCCTGCTTCTGGATAAGATCAACTATGAAAAAGGCACCATCTGTATGCGGGGAAAAGAATACCCGTTAAAGGATACTCATTTTCCGACTATCGATCCAAAGGATCCGTACCGGCTGACCAAAGAAGAAGAGTATGTGATGGAACATTTGATTACTTCGTTCAAATACTGTGCTCATTTGCAGGAACATGTGCGGTTTCTTTTTTCAAAAGGCAGTATGTATCTTACATATAACGACATGGTGCTCTATCACGGCTGCGTTCCGCTGAATGCAGACGGAAGTTTCCGTCAGGTGAAGATCAACGGAAAGAAATACGCGGGGAAGGCCCTCTGCGATGTGCTGGAACACCACGCCCGCCAGGGATATTTTGAGCAGGAAAATTCACCGAAGAAAAAGTACGGACAGGATATCATGTGGTACATATGGTCCAATGAAAATTCTCCGGTGTATGGAAAAGATAAGATGGCTACCTTCGAGCGCTATTTTGTGGAGGACCCTGACTTGAAAAAGGAGACGAAGGATTATTATTATCAGCTGATCGAGGAGGAGGCAGTCCTTTACCAGATACTGGAGGAGTTTGATGCCGACGGCATGAAAGGTCATGTCGTCAACGGCCATATGCCTGTCGCTGTCAAGGACGGAGAAAGCCCAATCAAATGCAAAGGAAAGCTGTTCATCATTGACGGAGGCTTTTCAAAGGCATACCAGAAAAAAACAGGGATCGCAGGTTATACTCTCGTTTCCAATTCTTACGGAATTAAACTGGTTGCCCATGAGCCGTTTAAATCCAGAGATTTTGTTATCCGTGAAGAAACAGATATACATTCAGATACGGTCCTGTCTAAAAAGGTGATCCGCAGGAAACGGGTCGGGGATACGGACAACGGAAAACGAATAAAGGAAAGCATTAAGGATCTGGGCTGTCTCGTGACAGCATACCGAAAAGGAGAAATTTCAGAAAGAATCTAAGGAGCAGACACTATGGAAAAGACATATTATCAGGCACCTACGGCTGCAGTGCTGGGAGACGTGGAATTGGGAGACGGAGTTTCTGTCTGGTTCTCCTCTGTGGTCAGGGGCGACGAAAACCGTATAAAGATCGGAAATCAGACCAACATCCAGGAAAACTGCACGGTCCACGTGGAGGAAGGCCATCCGGTTCTCGTAGGGGAGCGGGTGACGGTAGGACACAACACGATTCTTCACGGGTGCACTATTGGGGATGAGACAATGATTGGCATGGGAAGCATCATCATGAACGGAGCCGAGATCGGCACACATTGTTTCATCGGGGCGGGAAGCCTTGTGACGGAAGGAACCGTAATCCCGGACGGAAGTCTTGCGTTCGGACGTCCCGCAAAGGTGGTCCGTCCGGTAACAGAAGTAGAAATCCGCCATATCAGGGAAAGCAGCCGGTATTATGTGGAAACTGCACAAAATCATCTCATAGAGAAAAAATCATAATTTCAATAGACATTTCATAACTATTAAGCAAGATTATTTTTAGGGAGAATTTTATGCCGGATGCTTGCATTGGTGCGGCAGTCAATGAAAATTACCGCGATTTTATTTCCGGATTCAGGACCAGTCCGAATGAACTTCGGGACTTTTATCACACAGACTGCATCACTCAGGTGAATTTTCAATATGCGATCGTCTATGTAGATGAGCAGCAGGCGGCTGCTTCCCCTGTCTCCAATTTTTCGGGAAATGCAATTCCCAGGTGCTACGGCCTCATGGATATGCAGGTTCTGGAGGAGACCGGGGCGGCCCAGGTGCAGCGGTCGGGGCTGGATCTTACGGGACAGGGAGTCCTGGCAGCAGTCATAGATACAGGGATCGACTATACCAATACTGTGTTCCAGCTGGGAAATCAGACTACAAAGATTCAATATATGTGGGATCAGACGATACAGGGAGAAGATCCTCCAATGCCTTATGGATATGGGACAGAATATACAAAAGAGCAGATTGATGAGGCGTTGCAGGCAGAAGATCCCCTGGAGATTGTTCCGAGCCAGGATACGTCGGGGCATGGGACATTTCTTGCAGGCATGATCGCGGGAAATGAAGTACAGGAAGAGAATTTTTCAGGGATCGCACCAGGGTCCGAGCTGGTGGTGGTAAAACTGAAACAGGCAAAAAGCTACCTGAAAGAATATTACTGTATTGACCCTTCAAAGGAAGTATATGCAGAATCAGATATCATGCTGGCGATCCGCTATGTTCTGGAGAAGGCAGATGAACTTAATATGCCGGTTGTGATCTATCTGGGACTTGGGACCAATCTTTCTTCCCACACCGGAACTTCACCGCTGGCCAGGCAGATTTCAGCCCTGGCATACCAGCCGGGAATTGCGATCGTTGTGACCGGGGGAAATGAAGGGCAGGCCAAACATCACTATGCGGGTACTCTCTCAGATGGAGAGGTTGTGGTGGAAATAAAGGTGGGACCGGGGGAATATGGATTTACGGCGGAACTGTGGGGCTTTCAGCCAAACCAGTTTTTTGTGGACATCGAATCGCCCTCCGGCCAGAGAACCGGTGTAATATCAGGAGGCTACAAGGGCAGAAGAAATATCACATTTCTGCTGGAACAGACGAGTCTCATCGTAGATTATTTTACCATTGACATATCCACTGGTTCGCCTTTTATCCGCATGAGATTCCGTGCCCCGGCAGAGGGAATATGGAAGGTTCATGTCACAGACGAAAATGTAGGGAGCAGGGAGTTTGACATGTGGCTTCCCATACGGAATTTTATCACCGATGAGACTTATTTTTTGGAATCCACACCGTATAATACACTGACTGCACCGGGAAACGCGGCACCGGTCATTACTCCTTCCACTTATAATCAGAGCAATAACAGTTTTTTTATCGAAAGCGGAAGGGGATATCCCAGGACCATGACCATACAGCCAGATTTTTCGGCGCCGGGTGTCAATGTGATCGGAGTCCTTCCAAGGAACAGGTTTGGGATGAAGACGGGCGCCAGTATTTCAGGGGCAGTGGTCGCGGGTCTTGCGGCACTGCTGTTGGAGTGGGGTCAGGTCAAAGAAAATGACTTGATCATGAACACGCTGAGACTGAAAAATTATCTGATCCGCGGAGCCAGGAGAGATCCGGACCGAAATTATCCAAACAGGGAATGGGGATTTGGGGCCGTGGATGTTTATCAGGCTTTTTTAAGAATCCGTTAGAGACGGCACTACAAAAGAAACTCCATGTTTGCAGACTTATTTCCAGTTTTTTGCATCTTGTTTCGGGAATAATTAATTTATAGTAACAAGCAGAATACACAGGAGTAGTAGGATGTAGAGAGATAATATTTATGAAAAGCTGTGCCCTTATGTAGAGAGGGCAAAAGGCGGAGACGAACAGGCCTTCGAGTATCTCTATCACCATTGAACAGAGAGCTGGTCCTTCAATGTGAATCTGCAGTTGAGCGCAATCATCGCTGTGACAGTAATTGCGGCACTTTAACAGCAAGAGGAAATAAATCATTATATCATGCGGGAGCCATAGGAAATTCGGCAAGAAACTGCCGAACGGAAGGGGAGACAGGATTTATAAATATTCCCGGTAATCTCCGCGGCTAAATTCCAGGTGATAACCGATGCTTTCCATCCTGCGTCCGAGACAGCCTACGCATTCGGCGGCCTCATCTCCAGTGCAGATCTTGTTGTCGTAGAGAGCATAATCTTTCCTGACATCAATCGGGGAGAGATTCGGCATAACCACATTTGCACCGGCCAGGATTCCTTTTTCACGGCCGTTCGGATCAATTGTTCCAAGTGCCGTGGTGGAAGGCAGCAGGAGATGGTGATTCATCAGGCGCAGGATGCTGATCATATAAGTTGTGAGGTCCGCTGTGCCGGACGGCTCGTCCTTAAACGGTGTATCGTGATGAGGGATGAACGGCCCGATCCCTACCATTTTAGGATTCAGCTCTTTGATAAACAGAAGATCTTCAGCCAGATGGGCAGCCGTCTGTCCGGGGGCACCTACCATAAAGCCGGTACCGACATGAAAGCCGGCTTTTTTTAAGTCCCACAGGCACTGCTTGCGGCGGGCCAGTGACATCGCTTCGGGATGAAGTTTTTGATAGTGCTCCTCGGTGGCTGTCTCATGGCGCAGGAGATAACGGTTGGCTCCCGCCTCAAAGAGAGCCTGGTAGCTTTCCGGTGAGCGTTCCCCAAGGGACAGGGTGATAGCGCAGTCTGGATAGGATTTGCGCATGGCGGAGACAATAGAGACCATACGCTCATCATGAAAATAAGGGTCTTCACCTCCCTGAAGGACAAAACTTCGGTATCCAAGCTCATATCCGCTTTCACATGCGGAGAGAATCTGCTCCTCAGTCAAACGGTAACGGCTGACATTTGGGTTGGAACGGCGGATACCGCAGTATAAGCAGTCATTTTTGCAGTAGTTGGTAAATTCAATGAGCCCCCTTGGGAAAACTCCGGTGCCATATATTTTCTGAGCTTCTTTCCGGGCCAGGGATGCAAGATATTCGGCATCCTCTGCTGTCCTGTGTTCAATCAGGCGTATAAAATCTTCTTTTGGCAAAATCTGTTCTTTATATAATCGGTTGATCAACTCAAAATGATTCATGAAGATCAGGTTCCTTTCTTAGCATATTCGTGAAAATATCATACCATAATAGAAATAGAATAGAAAGGATTTCTATGTGGGCCTGTTTGTGATAAAATTTTTATCAGAAACTACAGAAGATACAGAAAGGAAACTGTTATGAACGAAAATGTAACTGTTTTTAGCCATCCGTTAATCAAACATAAGATTTCCCAGTTAAGGGATGAAACGTGCAAGACCAAGGAATTCAGGGCACTGGTGGAAGAAATTTCTATGCTCATGGGTTATGAGGTGCTCAGGGATCTGGAGATGGAAGAAATCGAGATCAAGACACCGATGGAGACAACCACGGCACCGATTATTAAAGGAAAGAAGCTTGCTCTGGTCCCGATTCTCAGGGCAGGACTCGGCATGACCGGAGGGATTCTGTCCCTGGTGCCGTCTGCTAAAGTAGGACATGTGGGTATGTACAGAGACGAAGAGACTCTGGAACCCAAAGAATATTACTGCAAACTGCCGGAAGGGATCGACCAGCGCATGATCCTGATCGTAGATCCCATGCTGGCAACCGGAGGATCTGCGGATGCGGCGGTTCAGTTTGTGAAAAAAAAGGGCGGAAAGCAGATAAAGTTTGTCTCCATCATAGCAGCGCCTGAAGGAGTAAAACGCCTGTCGGAGGCACATCCTGACATTCAGATCTACTGTGGGGAGATAGACAGGGGATTAAATGAAAACGGATACATTCTGCCGGGACTCGGCGATGCCGGCGATCGTATTTTCGGAACGAAATAAAGAATGAATGAGGGAATTACATTGGGAAACAATGAGAGTAATATTTGAATCTTATATCTGAATGTGCTAAACTACAAAAGTTGACGTTTTTTAAAGGAAAGTGAGTAAAAGATGGTAAGAGAAGATATTAGAAATATTGCGATTATTGCCCATGTAGATCATGGAAAGACCACATTGGTGGATGAGTTATTAAAACAGAGCGGTATCTTCCGTGAAAATCAGGAAGTAGAAGAAAGAGTCATGGACTCTAACGATATTGAGAGGGAACGCGGTATCACGATTTTGTCAAAGAATACCGGCGTGCGCTATAACGATGTAAAGATCAATATTATTGATACTCCGGGACATGCTGACTTCGGCGGCGAAGTAGAGCGTGTGTTAAAGATGGTAAACGGAGTGGTTCTTGTAGTAGACGCCTTTGAAGGCCCTATGCCACAGACAAAGTTTGTATTAAAAAAAGCGCTGGAATTGGACTTGTCTGTGATCGTCTGTGTCAATAAAGTAGACCGTCCGGAAGCAAGGCCTGATGAAGTGGTGGATGAAGTACTGGAATTACTGATGGAACTGGACGCAGACGACAAGCAGCTGGACTGTCCGTTTGTCTTCGCGTCCGCAAAGGGCGGATATGCGGTTGCCGATCTTTCCGATGAGAAGAAAGATATGAAGCCGCTGTTCGACACTATCATTGAACACATTGAGGCGCCGGAGGGAGATCCGGAGAAACCGACTCAGGTATTGATCAGTACCATTGACTACAATGAATATGTGGGAAGGATCGGAGTCGGCAAAGTGGACAATGGTTCTATCAAGGTAAACCAGGAGTATATGGTTGTAAATGCCCATGAAGAAGAGAAACAGCAAAAGGTCCGCATCACCAAGTTATATGAATTCGAGGGTCTTAACAAAGTGGATGTGAAAGAGGCAGGCATCGGTTCTATTGTTGCCATTTCCGGAATTTCAGACATTCATATCGGGGATACGATCTGTGACATGGATGAGCCGGCTGCGATCCCGTTCCAGAAAATCTCAGAGCCTACGATTGCTATGCAGTTCATGGTCAATGACAGTCCTTTGGCCGGACAGGAAGGAAAGTTTGTCACCAGCAGGCATTTAAGGGACAGGCTGTTCCGTGAATTGAATACGGATGTCAGTTTAAGGGTAGAGGAAAGCGATACCACAGACAGTTATAAAGTATCCGGCCGTGGAGAGCTCCATTTATCCGTTCTGATCGAGAACATGCGCCGTGAGGGTTATGAGTTTGCAGTGAGTAAAGCGGAAGTCCTCTATAAGGAAGATGAGAAAGGCAAAAAGCTGGAACCGATGGAGATCGCCGTAGTTGACGTGCCGGAAGAGTTTGCCGGAGCCGTCATCGATAAATTAAGCCAGAGAAAGGGTGAACTTCAGGGTATGAGTTCTGCCAAAGGCGGTTATTCAAGGCTTGAATTCTCTATTCCGTCCAGAGGTTTGATCGGATACCGGGGAGAATTTTTGACAGATACCAAGGGAAACGGCATTTTAAATACAGTATTCGACGGTTATGGACCTTATAAGGGAGATATTCAATACCGCAAGCAGGGTTCCCTGATCGCGTATGAAACAGGGGAGACTGTGACCTACGGATTATTTGCGGCCCAGGAGAGAGGAACGCTGTTCGTGGGAGCCGGAGAGAAGGTTTACAGCGGCATGGTCATCGGGCAGAACGGAAAAGCCGAGGACGTTGAGGTGAACGTGTGCAGAACGAAAAAGCTCACCAATACCCGTGCATCGGGTTCCGACGATGCTTTAAAGCTTTCGCCGCCGAAAATTTTAAGCCTGGAGCAGGCCTTAGAGTTTATCGACACCGATGAACTCCTGGAGATCACTCCGGAAAATATCAGAATCCGAAAAAAAATTCTGGACCCTACGATGAGAAAAAGACAGGCGTATAAGAAACAATAATGTCAAAACCTTCCGAATATTTTGTCGAAGGATTTTTCTTCTAATTGTTGTCAGTTTAGAATACTCTGTATAGTACACGAATTGATACAAGAAGGGAGAAAAAGTATGACAGAAAAAGGAATCAATAATAATCAAGTGGAGGTAGCGGGCGAGATTATATCCACCTTTGAATACAGCCATGAGATTTTTGGCGAAGGTTTTTATATGGTCAAACTTTTAGTAAACAGGTTAAGCGAAGCGACTGATGAAATACCATTGATGATTTCCGAACGTTTAGTGGACGTTACAAAGGACTGCCGGGGGAAATATCTCAGGGCTTTCGGACAGTTCCGGTCGTATAACAAACATGAAGAAAACCATAATCATTTGATTTTGTCCGTCTTCGTCAGGGATTTGGAGTTCCTTGATTCTATGGAAGACGTTAAGCCGAATCAGATCCAGCTGGACGGGTTTATATGTAAGCAGCCGGTTTACCGGATGACGCCGCTCGGAAGAGAAATCTGCGACATTTTGCTGGCTGTGAACCGCTCCTACGGAAAATCCGATTATATCCCTTGTATCTGCTGGGGAAGGAATGCCAGATTTGCGGGGAGTCTTGAGATCGGCTCCAGGATTGAACTTGTGGGAAGGATTCAGAGCCGTGAGTACCAGAAGCGGATCAGTGAATTTGAAGTTGTAAAGAGGACTGCATATGAAGTGTCTGTGAATAAACTGGAAATGAAGGTCCCGGAAGAAGAGTAAAACCCTTTGTTTTGCAGGACATACGGGTAAGTCAGCATAAAATCGGGGGATTTCACTAGGTATTACCGCAAAGCACACCGTATTTTAAACCCTTCGGGTGGACGTACTTCGTACGATAATGTATAGATTTTTTGCCGGAATGGTGATATAATAAAGCGATATTACTAAAGGAAGATTCTTTGAGGTGAAAAGATGAAAGGACGAGTGGAAGTTTACTGCGGCCAGGGCAAAGGGAAGACATCGTCGGCCTTAGGCCACTGCATCAAAGCAGCAGGACAGGGGAAGCAAGTCATTATTGTTCAATTCCTGAAAGGAAAAGACACGGAGGAAATCAGCTTTATAAGACGCCTGGAACCAGAGATCCAGCTGTTCAGTTTTGAGAAGTATGAACAGCACTATATGGATCTGACGCCTGAACAAAAGAAAGAGCAGGAGCATTTCATCGGCAACGGCCTCTGTTATACGAAAAAGGTCATTGACACCAGACAGTGCGATGTCTTAGTGCTTGATGAGGTACTCGGACTTTTAGATCTTGGACTTCTTTCTGAGGAGGAACTGGTGGCTTTGGTCGCCGAAAGGGACGAGGAACTGGAAGTCATCATGACAGGAAGAAGGCTGCCTGATTCTTTGAAGGACTGGGTGGATGACATCTACTGCATTAACGTAATTAAAGAATCATAAGGTTACATAAGAGATTAGGAGGAATGTATATGGCTATATTTACCGGAGCCGGCGTTGCATTGATCACGCCGATGAAAGAAGACTTATCAGTAGACTATGACCAGCTTGAAAGGGTCATTGACGATCAGATTGATCACGGCACCGACAGTATCATCATCTGCGGGACCACAGGGGAAGCATCCACGATGTCTCACAAGGAGCAAATCGAGGTCGTTTCCGCATGTGTTTCATGCGTCAACAAACGGGTTCCGGTCATTGCCGGGGCAGGTGCTAATTGCACAGACGAAGCCCTTTATCTTGCCAAGGAGTCGGAGAGAGTCGGAAGCGACGGGCTTTTAGTTGTAACTCCATACTATAACAAAGCCACACAGGCAGGCTTGGTCGAGTATTACACGAGTATAGGTAATTCTGTAAACATTCCTATCATTATGTATAATATCCCGGGAAGGACCGGAGTAAACATTCAGCCTGAGACGACGGCAAAGATCTTCAAATCAGTGGAGAATATTGTGGGTATGAAGGAAGCCAGCGGCAATCTTTCACAGGTTGCGGATGCCCTCTATCTGACGGACGGAGAACTTGACATGTATTCCGGAAATGACGACCAGATCCTTCCGGTCTTATCTCTTGGAGGTAAGGGTGTGATCTCTGTATTGTCCAACATCGCACCGCAGGAGACTCATGATATGGTCATGAAGTTCTTAAACGGAGATGTAAAGGGCAGCCAGGAGCTTCAGATGAAGTATATGGACGTGATCCATAAACTGTTCTGTGAAGTGAACCCGATCCCTGTAAAAAGAGCTATGGCAGAGCTGGGCTTTGGAGCCAATGCAGTGAGAAGGCCGCTTACAGAGATGGAAGAAGGCCACGCACAGGAACTCATTGAATCTATGAAAAAAGCAGGAATTCTTTAAGGAGCAGCACAAATGATAAAAGTAATGATGCACGGCTGCAATGGTGCTATGGGACAGGTGATCAGCGAGATCATCGAAGAATCCGAAAGTGCGGTCATGGCGGCGGGAGTAGACTTTAAAGACGACGGACACAATCCATATCCGGTATTTAAAAATTTGGAAGACTGCAATGTGGACGTCGATGTAATCATTGATTTTTCCTCCTCCAAAGCCACGGACCGTCTGTTAAGCTATGTGGCTGAAAAGCAGATACCGCTTGTCTTATGTACGACGGGCCTGAGTGAAGAACAGTTAAAAAAAGTCGAGGAGACAAGCAAAAAGACCGCAATTTTAAGGTCTGCCAACATGTCCCTCGGAGTCAATATTTTATTAAAGCTTGTGAATACGGCGGCAAAGGTGCTGGCAGATGCGGATTTTGATATTGATATCGTAGAGAAACACCATAAACTGAAAGTAGACGCGCCGTCAGGAACTGCCCTTGCGTTGGCAGACGCTGTCAATGAAGCGCTTCACAACGAGTATGAGTATGTTTATGACCGAAGCCAGAGAAGGATCAAGCGTCCGAAAAAAGAGATCGGCATTTCGGCGGTCCGCGGAGGGACCATAGTCGGACAGCACGATGTGATCTTTGCCGGACAGGATGAAGTCATTGAATTTCATCACACGGCCTACTCCAAAGCAATCTTTGGGAAAGGAGCAGTCAGCGCGGCAATCTACCTGGCGGGCAAACCGGCCGGCATGTATGACATGAGCGACGTGATCGGTTAAATAATGTTTGAAACCAAAGGCGGTACGGCTGATTATTCGTACTGCCTTTTTGTGAACATACGAAAGAAAGAGTGGGTTTTATGTTATCAAAAAAAGTATTAGAGTTATCGAAACAGCACTCCGTGATCCGGGATATTTTTGAATTCGGCATGGAGAGGGCCAAAGAAGTGGGAACTGAAAATGTATTTGATTTCAGCATAGGAAATCCATCGGTGCCTGCCCCTAAGGAAGTGGATGATACAGCCATGGAGTACATAAAAGGCGGCGATCCGGTGGCAGTCCATGGATATACAAGCAACGCCGGAATATTTGAGGTGAGGGATGCCGTGGCGGCGTCTCTAAACCGCAGGTTTGCTACAATTTACAGCGCGGATAATATTTTCATGACCATAGGGGCTGCTGCTGCCGTGGGCATCTGCTTTAAAAGCCTGGTGGACGGGCCGGAGGATGAGATCATCACCTTTGCGCCTTATTTTCCCGAATACCAGGTATATGCTGAGGGAGCCGGGTGTAAGCTCACAGTTATACCGGCTGAGACTGAGACATTCCAAATTGATTTTGATAGGCTTAAGTCTGCCATCAATATGCACACGAAGGCTGTGCTGATCAATTCCCCGAACAATCCTTCCGGAGCCGTTTATTCCAAGCACACGATTCAGAGGCTTGCAGAGCTTCTCACGAAGAAGCAGAAGGAGACAGGCCACAGCATTTATATCATATCTGACGAGCCATACAGGGAGATCGTCTATGACGGAATAAAGCTTCCCCACGTTCCGAAATATTATGACAACACATTAGTCTGTTATTCTTTCAGCAAATCCCTTTCCATACCCGGAGAACGGATCGGCTATATCATCGCACCGTGTGAGGCGGAAGATTACGGGAACCTTCTGGCTGTATTTATCGCTGCGGGAAGGCTGCTTTCTTATGTGAGTGTGCCTGCCCTGTATCAGAAGGTAGTCGGCGACTGTGTTGATCTCACGGCGGATCTCTCCGTATATCAGGCAAACAAGGACTTATTTTATAACGCCTTGACGGATATGGGCTACGAGTGTGTGGAGCCGGGAGGTGCTTTTTATCTGTTCCCCAAGGCTTTGGAACCGGACGCAAATGCATTTTGTGAGCGGGCAAAGAAGTATGACCTGCTGATGGTTCCGGGGGACAGCTTCGGATGTCCGGGTTATGTGCGGATTTCGTACTGTGTACCTACGGAACGGATTGAGAAGGCGCTGCCTCTGTTTCAGAAACTGATCGATGAATACAAGGAGAGATAAGATGAAATCTTGGAGAGATAATATAAGAAATGTAGTCCCGTATACTCCGGGAGAACAGCCGAAAGAGGACGGTGTGATCAAGCTGAATACGAATGAGAATCCATATCCTCCTTCTCCGAAAGTTTTAGAAGCAATGAATCATATTAAAAATCTGAGAAAGTATCCGGACCCGGCGGCGGCGGATCTCACAGAAGCGATCAGTTCCTATTACGGTCTGAATCGGGATGAAGTCTTCGTCGGAGTCGGCTCAGATGACGTTTTGGCCATCGCTTTTCTGACATTCTTTAATTCCGGAAGACCGGTGTTTTTCCCGGACATCACCTATTCATTTTATGATGTCTGGGCCGGCCTGTTTCAGATACCTTATGAGACCAAAGCCTTGGACGACGAGTTCGGCATACGTGCCGGGGATTACTACGGGGAAAACGGGGGAGTGATCTTTCCGAATCCCAATGCACCGACAGGGGCTCTTTTAGAATTAGAAACAGTCAGGGATATTTTAGATCACAACAGAGACGTTCTTGTGATCGTGGACGAGGCTTACATCGACTTTGGAGGTGAAAGCGCGAGAAGCCTGATTCCTGAGTATGATAATCTGCTGGTCGTACAGACGTACTCTAAATCCCGCTCTCTCGCGGGGCTCAGGATAGGATATGCCATGGGAAATAAAGAACTGGTCAAGGCCATGAACGATGTGAAGTATTCCTTTAATTCTTACACGATGAACGAGCCGGCCATTGTCATGGGAAGGGCGGCGATCGAGGACGAAGCTTATTTCCAAAAGACAAGAGAAAAGATTATAAAAACTAGAGAATGGTTTCAGGAAGAGCTGAGAAATATGGGATTTTCTTTTGCGGATTCTAAAGCAAATTTTGTCTTTGCATCACATGAATCTATTCCGGCCAAAGAATTATTTGAAGCGGCAAAGAGAGAGAAAATATATGTCCGGTATTTTAATAAGCCGAGAATTGACAATTATTTAAGAATTACGATCGGCACAGATGATGAGATGCAGACTCTGGCGGAGTTTTTGAAAAAACAAATAAGGCCATAGGATAAAGCAGGCAGGTCACGGAAAATTTCCGGTACTGCTTGCTTTTTTAAAAACTTTGAGGTAAGATAATAATGTAATTATTTCTAAATTATGGAATATACGAGGTGGGGTATGACGTAGACTTCCGTTTCAGCAAGGAAGGAGACGGTTATGTTGACCAGACCAGAGTTTTTAACTTATGTAGAAGAACACATACTGGAGTATGTGAAGGACCCGGAGGAAAAGCAGGCCTCCATCCGGCAGGTGACAAAGAACAATAACATCAGTTTAAACGGCCTCTGTATCGGAAAAGGAGAAGAAGTCTGCCAGCCTATCATTTATTTAGACTCCTATTATGAGGATTACCGGGAGGGAGCAGATCTGGGAGAGATCTTATGCAGGATAGGCGGGGTCTATGAGGACAGCAGGGCGGACAGTCCGATTGATACTTCCCTTTACAGGGATTACAGCCATATGAGGGATCTTTTGTTTTTCCGTCTGGTAAATTATGAGAAGAACAAAGAACAGTTAAAGGACTGTCCCTGTGAGAGAATCGAAGATTTGGCCGTGACTTACCGGTGGTTTGCCCATCACGACAAGAATGGGATGGCCAGTGCTCTGATCCGCAATCAGGATCTTGACTTATGGGGCATCACGAAGGATAAGCTCATGGAAGATGCAAAAGCAAATACAAAGAGGGTCTTTCCGCCGCTGCTCCGCCCTATGGAGCAGTTATTTCCGCAGATGGAGGCAGGAGGAGAATTATATGTCCTGACCAACGAAGAAGGACTTAATGGTGCGGGAACTGTCCTCTATGACGGGATACTCGACAGTTTTTCCGATCAGATCAAAGGTGGATTTTATATCCTTCCCAGCAGTATCCATGAGGTTCTGCTTGTGCCTGAAAAGGAAGGAAGTGATCCGGCGGCCCTTTCAGAACTGGTGAAAGAGGTGAACCGAACCGTGGTGGATGACGGTGAGATCTTGTCTGACCGGGTTTACTATTATAAAAAAGGGCAGAATGTATTTATGTCGAAAGTGTGAATTTTACATCCGGAGGGACTGTGACCTTGTCATCCGGAGAACGTTACTTTATAATGTAAATAATTAAAAAGCTGGGGTGATGAAAGATGAGACGTTGGGAAATATATCTGGAAATATTCATGGAACTTATAGTGATCGCGGGAGGGGCCTTTCTTCTGATCTTTTTTCTGCCTAAGTGCATCGGATTCTTATGGCCCTTTGTGGCCGCTTGGATTGTGGCGATGCTGGCCCATCCGGTGATCGCATTTTTGGAAGACAAAATCAGTCTTCCAAAGAGATTCGGCTCGGCATTGATCATCATTGGGGTGATCGCAGGCCTGATCGCACTGATTTCATTTATTTTCAGCCAGCTGGCAGCCCAGATCGTGGGATTTGCGGCTAACCTTCCGGATTTAAGAGAGACGGTCCAGACGCAGCTGATGAATCTTAAAGAACAGGCGGTACACCTGCTGGATTCTCTGCCGTACGGAATGGGGGTAAAGTTTGATACGATGCTCGGTTCCACGGACAAGGTGCTGGACAAGGCGGTGAGTGCCATCGGGAATTACGGCATGGAGCATTCCGGCAATGTGGCCAAAGGCATGACCAGCGGATTTATCGGCACGATCGTTATGTTCTTTGCCTCATATCTGTTTATCGTAGATAAGGATAAGATTGTACAGGGGTATGAAAAGCATGTCCCGAGGATGGTCCGTCACAAGATCGGCATCTTCTACCACAATACACTGGGAGTTCTGGCAAGTTACTGCTGGGCCCAGGTAAAGATCATGGTCATTATCATTGCGATCCTCTGGATCGGCTTTATCATTGCGGGGATCAGCTATGCATTTTTCCTCGCAGTTGTGATCGCAATTCTGGATGTGCTTCCGATCCTTGGGACCGGGACGGCGATCATCCCGTGGGCACTTTATAAGATCCTCACAGGAGACATTAAGACAGCCATTATACTGCTGATCATCTACGTGATCTGTCTTGTGACCAAACAGGTGCTTCAGCCCAAAATGATGGGAGACAGTATGGGGATTTCACCCCTTGCCACTTTATTTTTGATTTATATCGGCTTAAAGCTTTCGGGCATCGGCGGCATGCTTTTGGCTCTGATCCTGGGCATCTTCGTGTATAATCTATATAAACTGGGGATCTTTGACCGGAAGATCGCATTCTTCCGGCGAAGGATCGAGATGCTGACGATCAACAGCGAGAAGGAAGAAGAACAGATAAAAGAAGAACTGGACAGACGGGAAAGAGAGGGAAAAAAATCATGAGTTATGCAGATACTCTGTTCATCAATATGTGCAGAGATATTTTAGAAAACGGGACCAGCACAGAAGGAGAAAAAGTCAGGCCCAAATGGCCGGACGGCACACAAGCTTATACGATCAAGCAGTTTGGCGTTGTGAACCGTTATGATCTGTCAAAGGAGTTTCCGGCGCTGACACTGAGGAAGACGTTTGTCAAGTCTGCTGTGGACGAACTGCTCTGGATCTGGCAGAGGAAGTCAAATAACATACATGATTTAAAGAGTCATGTGTGGGATGAATGGGCGGACGAAGACGGCTCGATCGGTAAGGCATACGGCTATCAGATGAGGGTAAAGCATCAGTATGCGGAAGGTATGATGGATCAGGTGGACAGGGTGATCTACGACTTAAAGAACAATCCATACAGCCGCAGGATCATGACAAATATTTACGTTCATCAGGACCTGCATAAAATGAATCTCTATCCATGTGCTTACAGCATGACATTTAACGTGACCAAAAAACCGGGACATGAAAAGCTTGTTCTGAACGGCATCCTCAATCAAAGATCTCAGGACATTCTGGCGGCGAATAACTGGAACGTAGTCCAGTACTCGGTTCTGCTCTATATGCTCGCACAGGTATGCGGCATGGAGCCGGGAGAGCTTGTCCATGTGATCGCTGACGCACATATCTATGACCGGCACATTCCGGTCATAAAGGAACTGATCAAGCGCCCGGTTTATGACGCGCCGAAGTTTTCCATGAATCCCGATGTGAAAGACTTTTATGAGTTTACTGTGGATGACTTTAAGATAGAAGATTACAAAGCAGGGGAGCAGATTAAGGACATCCCCATTGCCATATAGGAGAGAAATATGAATTTGATTGTGAATGCGGACAAGAACTGGGGAATCGGCAGGGAAAACCAGCTTTTAGTTCATATACCAAACGACATGAAGATGTTCCGGCAGACTACGACAGGAAAAGTCGTGGTGATGGGAAGGAAGACATTAGAGAGTTTTCCAAACGGCATGCCTCTTCCAAAGAGGACAAATATTGTCATGACGACAGATCAGGATTACGACGGCCGGGGAGCCATTGTGGTCCACAGCGAGGAAGAATTGTTTGAAGAACTTAAAAAATATGCGGATGAAGACATCTTTATCATTGGGGGAGAGAGTATATACCGGATGATGCTTCCTTACTGTGATACGGCTTATGTCACCAGACTCGACTATGCATATGATGCAGATACCTATTTTCCGGATCTTGACGCACTGGAAGGATGGGAGATTGTAAAGGAAAGTGAAGAACAGACTTATTTTGACCTTGAATATGTATTTTTGAAGTATCAGAAACGGAATGACGATTGACAGAAGATTCAAAAAGTTTCATAATAAAACTTAATGAAAAACTACATATAACAGGAAGGAAGAGATAACATGTTAGATATCAAAGTTGAAAAGACACAGTGCCCGAAAGAAAAACCGGGAAAAGATGATCCGCTTCTGTTTGGGACCATTTTTACAGATCACATGTTTGTGATGGACTATGATGAGGAAAAGGGATGGTATGATCCGCGCATCGTTCCCTATGCTGATCTCACATTGTCACCGGCTGCAACGATCTTTCATTACGGACAGGGTGTCTTTGAAGGGCTGAAGGCATATAATTCAGAAAACGGAAATGTGAATTTATTCCGCCCGGACATGAATGCAAAGAGATCTAACCGTTCATCTGACAGGCTGTGTATTCCGGAAATTCCGGAAGAAGACTACATCCAGGCGATTGAGCAGTTAGTTGCTCTGGACAAGGACTGGATTCCAAGTGAGCCGGACCATTCTTTATACATCCGTCCATTTATTATCGGAACAGATCCGTTTTTGGGCCTGAAGACTTCCAGATACTATCAGTTTATTATCATTCTGTCACCGGTAGGGCCTTACTATCCGGAGGGACTGGACCCTGTCAGCATCTGGATCGAAGATGACTACGTAAGAGCTGTACGCGGAGGTATCGGAGAAGCCAAGACCGGGGGCAATTATGCGGCCAGCATTTTATCCCAGGTGAAAGCACATGATGAAGGATATTCCCAGGTACTCTGGCTAGACGGAGTGGAAAGAAAGTATATTGAAGAAGTAGGAGCTATGAATATCTTCTTCAAGATCGCCGGCAAGGTAGTGACTCCGAAGTTAAACGGAAGTATTCTGCCCGGTATCACCAGAGACTCAGTTATAGAGCTCTGCAAAGAGTGGGGATATGAGGTAGAAGAAAAGCGGATTTCCATAGATGAGATCTATGAAGCACACAAAGCAGGGCTCTTGGAAGAAGTCTGGGGAACAGGAACTGCGGCCGTTATCTCACCGGTGGGCAAACTGCGCTGGGGAGATGAGATCATGCAGGTAAAAGACGGAGGAATCGGTGAATTAAGCCATAAACTCTATGACACTGTGAGCGGAATCCAGCTGGGCAGGATTGAAGATACCCATGGATGGATTGTGGAAATCAAATAAATGTTACGGCTGGAAGAGGAACCTCTCTTCCAGTCTTTTTTTTAATTGTAATATTGTATTCTTGAAATGACTTTGGTATAATATAAAAACATGACTAAAAGTCATAAACTCAAATTCATATATTATGAGGAAATGAAAGGAGATTGGACAATGGAAATGTACATTGCGATTGCGGCCGGAATCTTATCTCTGGTTGTTGCATTTGCACTGATGACGAAAGTAAAAGGTGCGGATGAAGGAAATGACCAGATGAAAGAAATTGCCGGAGCGATCAACGAAGGAGCCCATGCATTTCTCAGGGCAGAATACAAGCTGCTTATATTATTTTGTATCGTAGTATTTGTATTGATCGGCCTTGGAATTCAGAGCTGGGTATCAGCAGTATGCTTTTTAGTAGGAGCATGTTTTTCTGCTCTTGCAGGATTTATCGGAATGCATACAGCAACTAAAGCAAACGTAAGAACTGCAGAGGCAGCAAGATCAGGCGGGATGAGCAAAGCTTTATCCATCGCGTTTTCCGGCGGTGCCGTTATGGGACTTACTGTGGTAGGTCTTGGACTGTTCGGTGTTACTATGGTTTACAAGGTGACAGGAGATGTCAGCGTACTGACAGGATTCAGTTTGGGAGCATCCTCTGTGGCATTGTTCGGCCGTGTGGGCGGTGGTATTTATACAAAAGCCGCTGACGTCGGAGCTGACCTTGTAGGTAAAGTAGAAGCAGGCATCCCGGAAGATGATCCGAGAAACCCGGCAGTTATCGCCGACAACGTAGGTGACAACGTAGGTGATGTAGCAGGAATGGGTGCCGACTTATATGAATCATATGTCGGATCTATCGTATCTGCCATTACCATCGGTGTTGTGGCATTCAGCGTAAAAGGGGCTGTTTACCCGCTGATACTCGCAGCAATCGGAATTGCGGCATCTATTCTCGGTGTTATTTTCGTAGTAAATACGAAGAGCCAGAATCCGCACAGGGCACTGGACGGAGGTACATACTTCTCAAGTGTAATCGTTTTGATTGCGGCATTCTTCTTAAGCCGTCAGTTCTTCGGAAACCTGGATACTTTCTGGGCAATCCTTGGCGGTGTCTTGGTTGGTAATATTATCGGTAAATTAACTGAGTTCTACACATCCAGTGACTACGGCGCAGTTAAGAAGATCGCTGATCAGTCTGAGACAGGATCTGCGACAACAATTATTTCAGGACTTGCAGTAGGAATGGAATCCACAGCATTCCCGATCATCTTCATCAGTATCGCGGTTATTGTGGCATATCAGTTCGCAGGTTTATATGGAATTGCTCTCGCAGCGGTAGGTATGCTTTCCACAACAGGTATCACGGTAGCAGTCGATGCTTACGGACCGATTGCCGATAATGCCGGCGGTATTGCAGAGATGGCAGAGTTAGATGAATCTGTGCGTAAGATCACAGATAAGCTTGACGCAGTAGGTAATACAACAGCGGCTATGGGAAAAGGATTTGCCATCGGTTCTGCGGCATTAACCGCATTGGCACTGTTCTCTGCTTATTCACAGGCTGTTGACCTGACAACGATCAACTGTCTGGACCCGAAAGTAATCGTAGGTGTGCTGATCGGCGGAATGCTTCCGTTCTTATTCTCAGCGTTTACTATGCAGTCTGTAGGTAAGACAGCAAACGAAATGATCGTGGAAGTACGCCGTCAGTTCAAAGAGATTCCGGGAATCCTTGAAGGAAAAGGAAAGCCGGATTACAAGAACTGTGTTGAGATTTCCACATCAGCAGCGTTAAAAGAAATGCTTCTTCCGGGTGTTATGGCAATCATTGCCCCATTGATCATCGGTGTTCTTTTAGGAGTGGAAGCTCTCGGCGGATTATTAGTTGGATCTTTGGCATCTGGTGTTATGATGGCGATCTTCATGGCAAATGCCGGAGGAGCCTGGGATAATGCGAAGAAGTATATCGAAGAAGGAAACCACGGCGGAAAAGGCAGTGACGCTCATAAAGCAGCCGTTGTCGGCGACACTGTAGGTGATCCTTTCAAAGATACATCAGGACCGTCTATCAACATTTTGATTAAGCTGATGACGATCGTAGCTTTAGTATTCGCACCATTATTCTTGAGTATCGGCGGAATCTTATAAATGAATTTAAAAATCCATGGAATTATTTGAGGTTATCTCATCTGATTACCATGGATTTTTTATTTCTCAGGAAAGACCTTGTCACGCAAATTTGTCAAGCCCCTCAAAGAATGGGGGCCTAAGCGATGAGACAGGTTTGTACACTTTGTTCTTTTGCCGGGTCAGTTTTCTGCTGTGGCTGCATTGCATGTCTGAGATTTGGACGGATTTTTCAGCATAAGGACTGCAATAACAGTCACCGTGCATTCCGCGGCGATGATTCCGGTCCAGAGTGCCTGTCTTCCAAAGAGAGCAGGCAGAAGAAAGATACATGCTACATTTACAATAAAGCTTCTCAGTGAGGCGATTGCCAGGGCTTTGGCTGTCCTTTTGGACGCCGATGGTAAGTAGTAAACACCATATTGACTGCCGCAAATAAAAAGGAAATTCCATAGACAGACAGGCTTTCACTGGCAAGCTTAACCAGAGCCGGTTCCCGGTTAAATATGTGAATGACCGGCTTTCCGAACAAGAGCAATACGGCATAGAGGAAGAAAGCAAGGAGAAAGTTCAAAGTAATGCCTTTTTTGAAGAAGTACTGTTCCAATTCTTTCTTGCCCTCTCCTACAGAACGGCTGATCAAAGGCTGTATGCCGTCTGAAACTCCGATATTTCCCAAGTAACGTATGATGATCAGATTATAGCAGAAGATCGTGATCGGCTGGCTCATCTGTGTGATCAGTTCCGGTATTCCCCGTTTCAGTATCTCTGAAATATAATATTTTTTCAGGGGAAGAAGTTTTAGCTTCAGTTTTCCTTTCCCGTGGATAAAATGCGGCAGCATGATCAGGAGATCACCTGCCCGAGGCCGGATGCGATGGCCGCTCCGTGAATTCCCATGTAAAAAACAAAAATAAACAGCCAGTCGAGGAACACATTGCTGAGGGCACCGGCCGCCATACCGGCAAATCCGAGTTTCGGGCTTCCGTCATTCCTCACAAAGGCTGCAAGCACCATGGCCATGCAAAAGAAGATACCGAATAAAATATAGTATCTGAGATAATCCGAAGTTAGGGAGACAAGCTCTCCGCTGGCACCCAGAAAGGCAGCAATCTGGTCTGAAAACAAAAAGCTGAACACTGTCATGGAACCTGAAAAAATCAACACCAGGAATATACTGTTCATAAAAGAGTGCAGAGCCTTCCGGTCATTTCCGCGGCCGATGAAGACGGATGATAAAGCCTACATGAGTGAAATCACAAAGCTGTATACATTGTCCCAGAGATTAAATCTGACTGTATTTTATCAGCGGGGCATTATACATCATAGGAAAAGAGAAGAGACCAAATCCTATATCTTCCTGAAAATACAACAGACAGATACTTTTTAGAACTGCAGATATACAAAGGAAAAGGCAGCGGGAATTGAACCCCACCGCCTTTATGAATGGACGATATCTCTGCTGGATAAGTATCCTTTAAACAAAAGGAGCCATTCAGCGATCGTTTTTTATCACTATTGGAGGAACGCATTTCAAAGCGTGACGGAAATAGTGATGAAAAACTTATGGATTAAGTTCCGCGATCCGACTCACTGCCACATAGATCTCGCTGATCTTATACCAGGTTGGATAATCTACGACTCCGGTCTGTCCAAGGCCGAATACATTTTGGAATACTCTCACGGCATTGGCCGTCTGCTGTCCGTATGTACCGTCCACCGGTATCGTAGGAATAGAAGGATAGTCCTTTGCGATCCGGTTTAATTGTTCCTGCATTTGACGGACTTTTTCGCCGGTGGAGCCTATGGACAGATCATAACCCGGCCAGGAGGAAGGAATGCCTGAAATCTGCTCTGCGGTATTGATATACATACTTTCTCCATAGTAATATCTGAGAATTTCGATAGGAGTATATCCTTGATCTCCCAGATACTTAGAACCCCATTGTGTCATCCTTATAGTAATAGCGTATGTAGTAGAAAGAAACGCGTATTTATGCGGTTTAAGAGTAATAATAGTAGATGTCAATTTCACCGTCAGACTTGCGATAAATGATTTTCTTTACGATTGAATTAATAGCGGCATACTTTTCGTCTTTAGTCGTAGATTCACTTGAAACGATATCGTACACACTTTTAATCCTATTTGGCATATCTGCCTTTATTTCTTCTTCAGGGACAGATAAGCTTTCCAGTTTATCTTGAAGGGAAGACCTTTCCCTTGAAAGTATATTTTTGTTTTCGCGGTACTCATCTAATGTATCAATACCATTCCGGTATGCTTCTTTGATTCTAAGTTCCTTTAGATCTATTTTATCTAATTGCATTTTTATGATCGAGATTTCATCCGAACTCTTTGTATCCGTCAAGATTTCGAAGGGAACCTCTTTCTTTAATGAATCTTCCTTTAACATAGATAAAACAATAGGGACGATCTTCTTTTCTGATACCTGATGCGAAATTGAACATTTTCCTTTTAAATAACCGTAACACTGAAAATTGATATAGGTTCTTCCGTATCGTTTGTCAGTGTGTACGGAAGTGGATAGGCTACGGCCGCAAGCAGAACATTTTATTAGTCCGGAGAGCCAATGACGTTTAACAGATGATGGCTTGCTTTTTTTAACAATAATTTTACTCATTAATTGTATTCTTTCATTTGCAGCATCCCAAAGTTCTTCAGATACAGTAGGTTCAAGTTTTGGAACTTTCACAATGATCCAGTCATCTTTGGACTTCTTAGTCCCATCAGGGTTCCTGTAATTCCATCTAAGCCAACCTTTATAAATTGGATTCATTAAAATGTATTTAACGCCACGCGCTTCAAACAATTTTCCTTTCTTTGTGCGATAGCCGAGAGAGTTCAAGTGTCGGGCAATTTCTAAAAAACCCATAGAAGAATAAACAAACTTTTTAAATGCTATTTCAACAGGCATTGATTCTTCAGGAACTTTTTTCGGCAACTCTCCCTTGCGTACAACTTGATATCCAAGGGCTGGTGATGATTGGAAATTCCCACGCATAGCATTTTCCACCATACCTCTTGTCACGTCTTCTCCTAAACGTATGGAATAAAACTCATCCATCCATTCGATGATACGCTCGATGAGTTTTCCGAACATATCATCACCGGTTTGTTCTGTAATACTTACCACGTCAACCTTACATTTGTTACGAAGCAGGTTTTTATATACGATGCTTTCTTCTTGATTCCTTGCAAAACGGCTGAATTTCCAAACCAGGATCACATCGAATGGTGCAGGATTTTGTTTGGCCATAGATATCATCTTCATAAAATCTGGACGTTTTTCAGCCTTCTTACCTGAAATCCCTTTATCCATAAAAATAAACTCATTGCTAAGAATCATACCATTCCTCTTTGCGTACTCGCCCAGAAGACGCTTCTGAGCGTCAGGCGACAATTCCTCCTGCATATGTGTACTTACTCTTATATAAGCAGCGGCTATCCTCAATTATATCACCTCATTCTATTGTATTAAAAAAAGAGTACAAAAATAACACCTATTGCCAGGTGTCTCTCTAAAATGATATAATCTATTTGCGAGGTAGATATATCCGGAGAGATCCGGCAATAGTCTATTTAATTCCGCTCGGTTGTTGCCGAGCGGTTTTTTATAATTCAATCTGTTTCTTCTCAGCCAAATCAGGTCTCAGACGTTTGACTTTCTTCATAATTGCATTCAAATCAAGAATACTTTTTGTTTTTACAATTATCTGCTTGTCGTCATAATCAATTACAATAAAATAAGAATCTTCTTTGTGTCTTTTTGATTTTGGACGGCTCCCTATGATAGCTCCGATTGCACCAAAGGCAGCAGCACCAATAATTGTACTTGAAGTAGAACTTGTTACAATGTTTTCGATTACTGTTTCATCATAATCTTGAATGTCCGTAATTTTTTCAATAGATAATTTTGCTTCCCTGTTTTTATCAACCCTGAAAATAAATCCATCATTATTAATTTCAATACCTATCTCGGTACCGTCTGGAAATGGAAGACCGCAGACGCAAGTGCCCAAGATTACTGTTGTCATTATTTTTTTAGGTTCTTTATTTTTTTTAGAGAAGAGCCCCATAGTCAACCTCCTTTTGTGGAACACAACATGTAATATATGGTAATTCATAAAAAACCGACAAAAACGCTATGAATTACAGTATAATAAATTTGTTTACTTCTTAACCCACTGCGGTGCTTTCGGTAACAGTTTGCTTGGAGTAAACACAGAGCTGGGTATATTACCTGGCTCTTTTTGTATTACCTTCTTCATAAAGTAATATTATGTAATTAGTGGTAATTTATTAAGATTATGCACAAAACATACCAAAAGTGGTAAAATAAAAATTAGAAAAGAGAGAGAATGATCGCAATCTTTTCTATCCAGATATCCCCTTTGCAACTGCTTTGCTTTCGGTAACAGTTAGCGTTAGTAGCAAAGGAGTGATGTACATATGAAAAATGAAAAATGTATAAGGTTAATTATTTGTATGTTGTCTGAATTGGATGAAACGGACAATCAATTTCTTATGAAAATTTATACCTTATTAAAAAAACATCTGGATAGAAAGGAGAGCTAATCGCTCTCTTTTCTTTTATTTATTTTATTTACTAATTGGCCACTTACATTATGAATAACTTCTTTTGATTTTGGATCTAGTTGTCTGTAAATGCTCATAATATCGACAATTATATTAAAGAATGGATTATCGTCTTCCAATAGATCAGAAACAGCTGAAGCTATTTCATCTTCAATGGGTGCTGGATTAAACATTTCGCCTTGATTATTTCTTATATAATTCTCGTTTACATTACATTTAAGAAATAATAAATCTATAGTAGAATCCGTAATATTTTTTTTATCTTTTTCCATGCCAGAAATATGACCATGAGAAGTTTTTAGAATTGTAGCAAGTTCATTCTGAGTTAAGCCTAATGACTTCCTTATCTTTCTAAGACGTTCTCCGGATCCGTCTAATTGATTATTTATCAATGTATTATCACCTCCTGAATTTATATTAGCATATTAAATTTATCTTTGCAACATTTCTGGTTAAAAAAAGGTTGACAAATTTATCAAAGAGAAATATAATTGTCTCATAGAGAAGTAAGAAAAGGAGGTGAGAACATGGAAAAAGACAAGATGTTTAAAGAAACTGTTGAAAATTTAGCGAAATTAGATGAAAAAAGTTTAGCAGTTATTAAGAATGGTGCCGTTTTTTTGAGAGCTAAATGTGAATTAGAGGCCGCAGAGAATAGGCAAAAAGTAAATAAGGAAGAGCATGAGAAACAGCCAGCATAAGGAGGCTCAGATGGAAAAAAAGAAAATAATGACAATGCACAAAATAAGAACTTCTGTGCTACCGGAAAGAGATAGAATGAATCATTTTATCCGACTCCAAAATTTAATCTATGCAGAGCTTCCAGACTTAATAAATAAAATCCATATAGAAGCATTAATGAATTATGAAGAAGAATCACCAGTATTGCTTACAGATGATAAAAAATACATTGAATGTTTTATAGAAGAAATGAAAAGAGTATTTGATATTTCGGTGAGGAAAAATGGAGAAATCATAAAAGAAATTATGGAGATATCGGTGAGTAAAGAGCCCCAAAATACATCGAATGTTTTGGGGTACACTGAAAGAACAGATATCGACAAAATGAGTGAGTATATTACTCGTCAAATTCAAGAACTTCTAGCAAAACAGATTTAAGGATATCTTTGTTCATTTTAACAGATTCGATCATTGCCATTACAGCAATAGAACTTGAATCAATTTTTCCGTTATCATCTGCATAATCAGAAAGCATATTTTTTATAACATCATTATTTGCGTATTTTTTAATGGCTTCTGAATATGCAGAATCAAGCTTGAGGACAAAATCTTTTTTTGTCATAGGTTTACTCCTTTCGTACGTACTCAGCTCTGACAGGAGCCTGTACATAAATTATAAAGGGAAAACATGGTATCAACAAGCAGGAAACAAGGACAAACAGAAGCTCATAAGATGTAGAGGAGGTGGTTTAATGTTAAAAGCAGGGAAGCGATATGTAGAAATTAACGGAGAAGATGTAGAGATGGAATCTCTCTCAGAAGAAGAACTTGAGAAAATAAGGCAAGAATTTGTCAATCGGGTAATCAAATCACTGGGAGGGAAGGTTACAACTGCGTAAGCAGTTGCGGAAGGACAAGCAGGAGGAATCATGTACATAAAAAAGAAAGTAAAAGAAGAAATTTATGCAATGTATCTGAGCGGGATACCGATAGAAGACATTGCAGGAAACAAGGAAATTAAGGTTATGGATGCAGAGAGAGCTATTACCGAATGGGAGGATGCGCAAATAAAGGAAATAAATCCGTATAAAGTGAGAAGAACATTCTTCAAATTACTTCAGAAAGAAACCGTTGCAAAGGCTGTTTCTGATGCGGCAGAGAAAACAGGACAAGCTAGGGACGTTGTAGAAGAGGTCTTAGGATTTCGCTATCCAGAAGTAACTGTCGCAAGTAGGGACGACAGGAAGATTATCCATGAATGGAACGGACTATATACATATTGCCAGTGCGCAAAACAGGGAAAAGCAGAAGAAGCGAGGAGATACTATGCAATCTGCCAGGGATAGGCTAACGATGCGTAATGGAAATGCAACTACATACAGAGCATCCATGATCTCAGAAGATGGAATCGTTATAGAAAACAACTGTCTGTTTGGAAGGATCGTGGACAAGCTTGGGCGGTACGAAGATATCGGAACGCCGGAAGAATTTGCTTTACTTAAAAAAGAACATAAAAAAAGAGCCCACCCACCACGATAAGCCCTTTAAAACAATGTATTTAATACTTTTTTAGTATAACAAATTCCTCCATAGAAAGCAAGCAAATGGCGGTTTTTACACCGCCGTTTAGACTTGCTAAAGGTATTAAAGTTAGGACCGTGGGAGGAGCAATGCCATACATAGAATCGACAGTTAAGGCTGGTAAGACAATAGAGATACAGCGGTACTATTCTCCAAGAGTTCACCCCAAGGGGTGCAGGAGAGAGAAGAGAAAAAATAAGACAAAAGAATCACAGCACAAGGTAAACATCAGAAAAGCGATTGATAAACTAAGGTGGACTCTCAATGCGAACTTCCAGGGAGGAGACATGCACATCCGATTATCCTACGCAGTGGACAAACCATCCACGGAGGAAATGAAAGAACATAAGAGGCAATTTCTTAGAAGGATGCGGAGAGAATATCGTAACAGAGGAAAAGAGTTCAAGTTCATTCACGTTTTTGAGATTGGAAAGAGAGGAGCCAGACATCACCACCTTGTAATAAATACTATAGAGTCTGCGGTTATCAGGAAATGCTGGGAGCATGGATCTGTTTATACAAGTATCCTTGATGATTCTGGACAATATGGAGATTTAGCATCTTACCTAATTAAAGAGATAACAGAAAAAGGGGTTAAGATGCAGAGGCGGTATTCCCCGTCGAGAAACCTTGTAATTCCGGAGCCAAAGAAAAGAATCATCATGGAACGGAAATATTTCCGGGAAAAGCCCAAAGCAAAAGAAGGCTTCTACGTCGATAAAAGTAGCATATTCAGTGGTTTCACTGATGCTGGATACCAGTTTTTAAAATACATCCAAGTAAAGATTGGAGGGAAGATACCATAAAAACGATAGACATTTACATATACACAGCCTGCCATGCAAGAAAGACCGGACCGGCAGTGTACCGGGCGATCTTAGAGTACGTAACCGTAAAAACAAACATCCTGATTGACGAAGGGAAATTGGAGGATACGACAAAGAACCGGGCTGTTGTAGAGGCTGCTCTCCGGGCATTGCACCGAATCAAAAAAGGCGAGCGGATGGAAATTAGAATCCATACAGAGTCAGAATACTTTTTGCGTATCCTGAAGGATTTAAACAGGTATGCGGGCGCGGACTGGCAGAAAGCAAATAAACAGAACATAAAAAATGCAGACTTGTGGAAACAGATTTATGTCTTCGCAACGCTGCACAAATTAAGAGCAGACCTTAATTTAGACAAATATAACTGCAAATCAATTCTAGAAGGGAGATTACAGAATGATTAATTTTGACGTGCAGAAAGAATTAGGGTGTTACAACGACGAGGAGGCAGCAGGACCAATCGAAATGCACCACATTGTTTACCGGTCCCATGGAGGAGTAGACCATTTTTATTCAAAGATAGCTCTCCCGGCCGGATTCCACAAAGGAAACAGAGGGCCACACTTGAATAAAGAAACGGATAAGGCACTTAAGAAAGAGATGCAGAAGGAATTATTTAATGCATTTTCTGAGTTTCCTACATACGACATTGATTCCATTATCATGATTCTACAACCGGAAAATAAACGGAGCCGTGAAAAAATTCGCAGACAGATGGAAAAGACAAAGAATATCGCAGGGGAGTACAAGGCAGAGGACATTGTACGGACCTTGATGGGAGGGAAATTGCATTGAGAGTAGCGAAGCAAAATGGACGCTATGCATATACAGATGAAATGATGCGAAAATCACTAAAACTGAGGGAAGGAAGTCAGATTACTCTTTCCAGATGGGTAGGGAGAGGAAAAGAGGATCATATGCAGCGGATTGAAGGAAGATTAGTAGGAATTTATCCGCATTATATCCTGTTAGAAGTCACGATGAAAAAAGGAAAGTATAGGGAGTGTTTTCTAAACAAAGATATTTTCTTTGGAAACATAAAGATCCAAAAAGTCAGGAAGGAGATAGCAAATTGAAAACGATAGCAATTATAAACCTAAAGGGCGGGGTTGCAAAAACAATCTCTAGTGTGAACATAGCACATATCCTGGCAGCAGTCCATGGATATAAAGTTTTGCTGATCGACAATGATAAGCAGGGAAATGCAAGCAAAATATTGAATCGGCATAATTATAGCCATAAAGGAACCGCGGACATCATGACGGAACGCAAAGCAGATCTGAAAGAAACTATACAGAAAACGGATTATGAAGGGCTTGACATCGTAACTGCAAATATGAATCTTTTGAAAGCAAATTTAGAAGTCCTCCTTGACCAGCAGAGACCGCAGCAGACAAGGTTCAAAAAGGCTTTAGAACAAGTTCAAAGAAAATATGACTACTGTATCATAGACAATGCACCGGATATAAATATATCCACGATAAATGCGATAGTGGCAGCAGATGACGTGTTAGTACCAGTCACAATAGATGACTTTGCTCTGGACGGTCTAAAAGAATTGAAAGAACAGATCGACAATACCAAAGAAGACCTTAACCCGAATCTTCGTTTCTGCGGATGCTTTGTAACGCAGTATGACAGAACGAACGATGCCGATGTACAAGGAAAAGAGTTTTTAAATACCTTGGAGTATCCGGTCTTTGAAACTCATATCCGGAAAACACCAAAAATGAAGCCAAGCACGTTTGCAAGAGAACCTATTATTCTGTACTCAAGCCGATGTGGAGCATCATTCGATTATAAAGCTCTAGTGGAAGAATATTTAAAGATGTGACCAAATTGGTCACATTAAGGAGGAAAAATGGCAAAGGAAAACTTTAACTTGATGGATCTACTGAATCAAAGATCGAAGGAAACGGCAGAAAAAAAGGGTGAGAAGGTATCGGAGGATGCAGAAAACATAATAGTTGATATTTATGACCTGTTCCCATCGAAAGCAAACTTTTACGATACAAACAAAGAAATTGAAGAGTTAAAACAGTCTATTGAATTGGTCGGACTACTGCAACCGCTACTTGTGCAGAAGGAGGGAGAAAAATATAGAATCATATCCGGGCACAGGAGAAGAATTGCTATGCTCGCACTTGTGAAAGAGGGAAAAGAACGATTCCGGAAAGTGCCATGTGTCAAGAAAGACAGTAAAAATGCCATAATGGACAGGCTGGCTTTAATCATGGCAAACAGGTACAGGGATAAAACCGATTGGGAAAAAATGACGGAAGTTATTCAGACAGAGGAGTTGGTTTTAAAACTCAGAGAAGAATATGAGATAAAAGGAAAGACAAGAGAATTAATCTCTGAGATTGTAAAAAGTGCACCGGCTCAAATCGGAAGATATAAAACAATATATAAAAATCTTTGTTCTGATTTGATGGAAGAGTTTAAAAACGACAACATAGGTATTTCGGCAGTTTATGAGGCAGCAGGCATGCCAGAGGAATCGCAAAAACGAGTGTTTGAACTGTACAAAGAAAATGGAACTCTCAGCATAAACGATGTAATCACGATGAAGGAAAAAGAGGAAGAAGCAAAACCAATACCAGGCCAGATTGAACTGGAAGAGTTCATTGAAAATGAGGCACAGGACATTGAGGAGAAAGGAGAGCAGCGAGGATTTGAAGCAAATCCAGAAAAAATAATATCAAAATGCTTTTCATGTGCAAATTGGGAACAGTGCAGTGAAAAAGGAGAAGCAGTAGATTACTGCATGGACTATAAGAATAAAAATATTTCCGAAGCAATGTCTGAGCGTGAATTGCAGGAAGCACATTTCATGAACCAACCTGAAACTCAGACGGTAGATCCGGCCGGAGAAATTCATGACCGGAAAATCGAACATGATATAAAGATTTCAAGCCTTTTCTTTGTAGATTCCAGAGATGGCATAAAACCGTTTGAACTAAGAAAAAATGACAGAAATTATAAAACCGGAGATATTCTAAAGATGAGAGAGTATAGAGATGGAGTAATGACAGGAAATGTTATAAAGAAAGAAATTACATATGTACTTGAAGACTTTGAAGGTCTAAAGCAAGGATATTGCATCTTGGGTGTAAAAGATGTCTGAAGAATTTGAACCATGGTGGAGCTGTCCGGAATGCGGCAGCAGGAACATGGAAATTGAAGAGAGGATCGTAGAGATAGAATACGGCCTCACAGACGGCTATAAATGCAAGGAATGCGGGCACAGAGGAATTGTCCCATATCCAAACATGTAGCAATATATCACATGAAACTATAAACAAACGACTAAAGAAACTAATGCGAGTAGGCCCCTCTTCGGAGGGGCGGAAAGGAGAAAAAAAGAATGCAGTGTAAAAATAGAGAAATATTCGTAAATGGATTGAAAATGACCAAAGGAGTAAAAGGGTTCAAAGTAAAACAACTGAAGATTATGATGACAAATGATAAGACAGGAAAAAACTTTAACTGTAACTGATAATGATGAAGCATTTACATTTCCAGCGGAAGAGATAGCAAGGTGGCTGAAATGACGTTCAAGTTATTATCTGAAATTATATTAATGATCATTACTGCGATTGAAATAACGGCAGGATTTATAAGTGAATGGAGAGGGGACAAAATAAAGCGATTTGAACATTTTCAAAAAGCAATCCTTCTTATATTGATTGCAAAAATGTAGAAAGGAAAATCATGATAGAAAAAGAAAAAGGGATTTATGAATTACAGATAAAAATAGAATTGGATAACGATGATCTAAAGACGCTTGAAAGATATGGAGAGATTAGAAATAATAATCCACATCCTTCAGAAGAAAATTTAAAAGGATATTGCGAAATTTTATTGGGCGGAGCAATTGATAAACTCTCTGAGGAATATGATCAAGGGGAACTGGAAGAGCATGATCCGAATATTAGAGAGATACGAGAAATGCAAAGAAATCTAAGAGGAGCCGCGGATGAACTGACAAAAGTGATAGCAGCAGCAAAAGAAGGAGACGAAGAAGCAAAAGATACAGCAATAGCAAAGTACATGCTTAAACTAATAAAAATGGGAAAATAAATTATGCACATGACGTAAGGAAGGAGGAAAAGACATGGAGATTGGTATTGGAATAATTCTGATTCTAAAATGAGGGGCGTCATTGCATGGATGTCATTGCCGGAGCCGTTCAGGCAAAAAGATTAAGATTCAAGGAGGAAAACGGATGGAAAAATTAAAACCATGCCCGTTTTGCG